>JAEEGL014878869.1_pt1 | contig 10536 bp, 10 predicted proteins | sample 9134231 | NCBI WGS metagenome assembly JAEEGL01 (sample SAMN16246548, study PRJNA631951) | gut metagenome | biome: gut microbiome; feature: rumen; material: fiber-attached | host: Bos | place: Iran: Karaj | collected 2018-10
ATGAAGAATATCCAGAAAGCTTTGATAAATCAGTTGATCCATAGAACACCCCATTCTCATAATTGTGTAAGTTTTTTGTATACTTCCTATAGATTATTTTACTGTTTTTTTATGCAAAGGTCAACGGATGATTTATCATATTTCTGTGAAAGCAGAGAAATAAAGAGAAAAAAGTGTACGAAAACCACGAGAGCAGGGATGAAAAGAAATAAACCGCAGTCAAAATGCTCAAAAAAGAGGGAGTTTTTCCTTTGCTTTCACCAAATCTTACAAAAAAAGGAGAAAAAGCACTTTAGTGATTGACAGCATAAAAGAGTAGTGATAGGATACACCCAAATTGAATCGCTTTAGATAGAGGCGCGGTGTTCATCAGTACCTTTCGATAAGGCCAGGCAGCCGTTGAAGGGAAAGGGACCATCGCCGAAGATTCGGAAGAATGCCTGTTGTTCCGTTTCTGGGCTGTGCGAGAAAATCGTACGGACTGTCACAATACTTTGTGGAGCGCTATCGATGATTACCGGAAAGGCATTTGCCAACCCCGATTTTCCATGGACCGCTTGCAAAGCGGTTCATTTTTATATTATCCCTACCGGCAGGGAGAAAAAGCCGGAGAGTGACACACTCAGGAAGGAAGAAAAATGAGAAGAACGATTGCAATGCTGATGGCTATGATGATGCTGTTCTCACTTGGTTCAGCAGCCGCATTTGCAGACAACGCCGAAGTTGCCAGCGGGGTGGAAGACGGTGTTCTCACCATCGCCATGGAATGCGCTTATGCTCCCTACAACTGGACCCAGAATGATGATTCCAACGATGCAGTACCCATTTCCAACGTTCCCGGTTCCTATGCAAACGGCTATGATGTCATGATCGGGAAGAAGATCTGCGAAGCCAATGGATGGGAACTCGAAGTAATCCAGTCTGACTGGGATTCCCTGGTACCCGGTGTGCAGACCGGAGCTTTCGATGCGGTCATCGCCGGCCAGTCTATGACAGCCGAGCGCGCTGAGCAGGTTGACTTTGCGGGCCCCTACTTCTATGCCACCATTGTATGCCTGACCAAGGCAGACAGCCCCTATGCCTCTGCAACCGGACTTGCTGATCTTGCCGGTGCCTCCTGCACCGCACAGATTGCCACCATCTGGTATGATACCTGCCTGCCGCAGATTGAAGGCGCAAATATCCTGACTGCTGCCGAGACAGCCCCTGCAATGCTGATGGCATTGGAGACGGGCATGGTTGATTTCGTCTGCACGGATATGCCGACCGCACAGGGTGCTGTTGCTGCATATCCCGACATGGCGATACTGGACTTTTCCGGCACAGACGGAGATTTCCAGTTCACCGAGCAGGAGAGAGCAGAGAACGTCAACATCGGAGTGTCCATGATGAAGGGCAATACCGTTCTGCATGAGGCCATTGACAGTGTTCTCTCTGAGATGACACCGGACGACTTTAATGAACTGATGGCGTACGCCATCTCCATCCAGCCCCTGAGCGAGGAATAATCATCACAGACAGCATTCTCCACAAACAATGAGGCGGGAGCGAAAACTCCCGCCTTTTGGCGGCAAAAACCTGCAGACTCTGATAAGTACAAAGGAGCAGCCTCCCTATGAACAAATTTGCGCAACTGGCAGCAGATATTTCGAAACTCTGGACGAAATACTCAGGCGCCTATCTGAGCGGCATACAGAACACCCTGGTTCTTGCTCTCGTAGGTACTGCCCTGGGATGTTTGATCGGTTTCATCTGCGGCGTGCTCAATACCATTCCCTACGGGAAAAATGACCATCCGATCAAACGCTTCTTCCTGAAGCTGATTCGCGTGATCATTCGGATCTATGTGGAGGTGTTCCGCGGTACACCAATGGTGCTGCAGGCGGTGTTCCTGTTTTACGGTCTGCCCTACTTTACAGACAATGCATTGAAATTCAGCTCTGTATGGGCAGCAGCCATAGTGGTCGTCTCCATCAATACCGGCGCTTATATGGCGGAGTCGGTGCGAGGAGGCATTATCTCTGTTGATCCGGGGCAGACAGAAGGCGCCAAAGCGATCGGCATGACACATGTGCAGACGATGACAAGCGTTATTCTCCCACAGGCGCTGCGCAACATCATGCCGCAGATTGGGAACAACTTCATTATTAACGTGAAAGACACCTCGGTAATGTTCATCATTGGATTCCCGGATTTCTTTGCCGCACACCGTGCCACGGTGGGGGCAAGCTACCTGTATTTTCCCTCTGCAACGGTCGAAATGGCCGGATATCTGACCATGACCCTGATAGCATCTTTCCTCCTGCGCTGGGTGGAAAAGAAGCTGGACGGCTCCAGCAATTATGAACTGGTACAGACGGACCAGCTGACCATGACAGCAGGTACCTATCGACATCCCGACAAAGGCACGCCATTTGACGAGCGGAGCAAAGAATATGACGGGACCGGAAAGGAGGCGGAGTAAATGGGAGACGCAATCCTGCAGGTCAATCATCTGTCCAAAGCATTCGGAAAGAATCCGGTTCTGAAGGACATTGATTTTACCGTAAACAAGGGAGACGTCATCAGTATCATTGGTGCCTCCGGTTCCGGAAAATCAACTCTGCTCCGATGTATCAACCTTCTGGAAACGCCCACATCCGGTGAGATTTTCTATCATGGACGCAACGTGCTGGAACGCGGAACCAACCCCGCGGAATACCGCTCACATGTGGGAATGGTATTCCAGTCCTTTAACCTGTTCAACAACATGACCGTGCTGGAAAACTGTGTCGTCGGCCAGGTACGCGTCCTTAAGCGGGACAGGGAGACGGCAAAAGCGCATGCCATGGAATATCTGGAAAGAGTAGGAATGGCTCCTTATGTGAAGGCAAAGCCAAGGCAGATTTCCGGTGGTCAGAAACAGCGCGTGGCCATAGCCCGTGCAATGGCCATGGATCCGGAAGTCCTTCTCTTTGATGAACCGACATCTGCTCTGGACCCGGAAATGGTCGGTGAAGTCCTGACCGTCATGAGGAATCTGGCGAAAAGCGGGATGACGATGCTGGTGGTCACACATGAGATGGCTTTTGCCAGGGATGTTAGCAGACGCGTTGTCTACATGAATGACGGTGTGATCTGCGAAGAGGGAAGCCCGAATGAACTGTTTGGCAATCCGCAACGCCAGGAGACGAAGGACTTTCTCTCCCGCTTCAGAGGATGAACCATCCGCCGACGGATTCGGAAGCCTCTATTGATTCCCCCAGACCGACATGATATAATTTGCTCCGACAGATTGATCTGTTGGAGCAATTGTTTTTGAACGGAGGAATGCCGCTTGCTTATCATTCCGACTGTTATACTGGCTGCTGCACTGTTGGCGGCGATGGTGCTGAATCTCGCGCTGCAGCCTGCCTTTTCCAAAAAGCTTACGACCTTTTGTATGCTGGTCGGTGTCATTGCCGGATTGCTTTTCTATGGAGTGGGATTTGCAGAGACTACGAACAGCCTCGCACTGAGTGTAATTCGGACGCCTCTGTGTGTTATCCGCATGTTCATCGGTGTGGCGGAGCTTTCCGCAATCGAGGGTTCTACACTGGTCTCCACAAGAACAGGTCTGGTCCTGTACTGGCTGGTGCATTTTCTGGCATTTTATTCCATGGCAAGTGCAGCAATGATAACACTGGGTGCAGAGGCACTGCGATATTTGCGCCTCCTTCTGGCACGCAGGGGAAATCTGACGCTGATTTACGGAATCAATGAAAACAGTGTTGCTCTTGGAAAGGAATGCCTTGCTGCCGGAGGCTGCTCTGTGGTCTTTGTCGCGGAAAGTGCGGATGCAGCAACCGTAAGTGATCTGAACAGCCAGGGCATGTCCGTCCTTACCGGAACGGCAGCTGTTAACTCGGAAAAGTCAGTTATGCGCAGACTGCATGTCAGAAAACGGAAAATAGAAGTCTATGCGCTGGACAGCGCTGAGGACCAGAACCTGTTTTATGCCCTGCAGTTGAAAACAGCGCTGGAAAAAGCTGGCATTCCCGCAGAGAACACGCGCGTCACGCTGCCCGGGGCAGAGGATATCCTGACCCCGATGCTGCAGGTTTCAGACAGCAGCTATGGCTATGGTTATGTCAACGTATTTGACAGCGCGGAACTTGCCGCACGGGCAATGATCCGGCTCTGCCCCCCATGGGAGCACATGAACTTTGACAGCAGCGGAAGAAGCACGGATAACTTTGAATGCGTAATTGTCGGGTTTGGAAGTCATGGACAGGCAGTACTGAAGGCTCTGGTGATGAACGGACAGTTCGTTGGCAGTCGGTTTCGTGCGGCCATCTTTTCACCGAATCTGAAAGCGGAGGCCGGATACCTGAAGGCGGACAGCCCGGAACTGCTGAAACAGTATGAAATCTTTGGCTATGAAGCAGACGCGAGAAGCAGCGACTTTTACGATTATGTCGGAGCCCATCTGTCTACTCTTAAACTGATTGCGGTCTGTACTGGGAACCGGGAGATGGACAGGGAAGTCTCAGATCATCTGATGCTCTATCTCAAGCGCCGAAATGCGGAACAGATCTGTGTCGTGCGCTGTGGGGAGAAAGGCGCGCGTTATCAGAAGACAGTGGGCAGTCCGATTCTCCGATGCAATATTTATACCAGGAGTCTGCTCTCCGCGGAGGAAGCTGACCGCCTGGCAATTCTGCTCAATGCTACGTATGATGATTCAGACCGCAGCGACTGGGAAAAGTGGATTGCCTGCGACAGCTTTGGGAAGATGTCTTCCCGGGCTTCGGCAGACTATATTCCGGCCTTCATCAGTGCTTCCGGCAGCAGCAGAGAGCAAATCCTTGCCGGGAACTGGCATCCGGATGCAGATATGGTGGAAACGCTGGGTGAAGCAGAGCATCTCCGCTGGTGCGCCTTCCACTACGCGATGGGCTATTCTCCCATGAGTCGTGAGGAATTTGAAAACAATGCCGCTGAGTTTATTCGCTGCAGGGACGCAGGGATTCCCTGTGACAGAAAAATCGGGAAGAACACCACGGAGCGGACACATGCATGCCTGATTCCCTGGGAGGAGCTGGATTCTCTGTCTGCCCGGGAACATGAGGTGACGGGAAGGAATATCGATTATAAACAAACAGATATCAACAACGTACTCACGCTGCCAAAGCTTCTGAAAGCAGAGGAAGAGAAAACCGATCAGGGAAGGAAAAAAAAGGGAAACGGGACAGACAATCCGTAGCTTTTGCAGAATGATACAGCTTTTGATTCATCAGTCTGACGAAAAAACAGCATCGGAAGAACGAAGAAGCCGATCAGATATCCGATTAGACCGAAAGGAAACGGGACATGCACTTTGTGGATGCAAAAGGACTGCTGACCGGCAGCAGCGGATATTATGGAATGAATATTTACCGCGGCTGCTCTCACGGCTGTATTTACTGCGACAGCAGAAGTACCTGCTATCAGTTTACGCATCCCTTTGAAGACATCGAGGTAAAACGGAATGCACCGGAACTTCTGGAAAAAGCGCTGAAGTCAAAGCGGAAAAGGTGCATGATCGGCACCGGTTCAATGTCGGATCCATATATGCACTGTGAAGAACAGCTTCGCCTGACCCGACAGTGTCTTGAAATCATTCTGAAGCATGAATTCGGCGCCGCCATACAGACAAAATCAGACAGAATCCTGCGTGATATCGACCTGTTGGAGGAAATCAACCGCGCTGCAAAATGTGTGGTACAGATAACCCTGACCACCTGGGATGACGATTTGTGCAGCATCGTAGAACCGAATGTCTGCAACACAAAACGCCGGATTGAAGTGCTGGAAAGGATGCAGGAACGGGGCATCCCGACGGTTGTATGGCTGACACCGATTCTCCCTTTCCTCAATGACACGGAAGAGAACATAGCCGCACTGCTTTCGGAATGCATCCGTGTGGGGGTGAAGGGAATTATCTGTTTTGACATGGGACTTACACTCAGAGAGGGTGACAGGGAGTATTTCTACGCGGCCTTGGACAAGCATTTTCCCGGGCTGAAATTGCAGTATATGGAGCGCTATGGAAATGCATATGAACTTCCCAGCCCGAACGCAGCGAAACTGATGAATCTGTTTCATGAGACCTGCAGAGAAAAACGAATTCTTGATACGCCGGAAGCATGCTTCCGATATCTGCGGGAGATGCCGGAACAATATGAACAGATGAGTCTGTTTGCAGAGGAATGATATGCACTCCATGGAGCATGCGGAATCAGAAAATGAAATAACGCAGTATTGTGAAAAAAACAGTGGTGTGGTATACTTTTACAGAAAATGAGGCTTACAGGAGATGTGTTGATCTATGAAGCTCGGAATTGTAGGACTTCCGAATGTAGGAAAAACAACGCTTTTCAATGCGCTTACCGGCTCCAAAGCCGAAACGAGCGCATATTCAAATGCCGGAGCGAAACCGAACATCGGCACCGCTAAGGTACCGGACGAACGTCTTGACTGGCTGGCGGATTATTATCATCCGAAAAAGTATTCACCGGCTACAGTCGAGTTTGTCGATGTAGTCGGCGTAAGTACCGGAGGTGGAAAAGGGAACGAAGTATTTCAGACCATCCGCCAGGTAGATGCGCTGGTCGAGGTTGTGCGCTGTTTTGACAACGACGATGTTTTTCTGGAAAAGGCAGATGCCCTGCGCGATGCGGAAGCATTCGAATTGGAACTGATTCTTGCTGATCTGGAAATCGTGGAGCGCCGCCTGGAGCGTGCAAAAAAGAACGCCAAAAGCGGTGATAAAAAATACAAGCGCGAAGTCGAAATGTGCCAGGCACTGATTGCACATCTCGAAGGTGAGAGACCGGCCAGAGATTTTGAGTTCACAGATGAGGATCAGGACATACTTGCCGACGGCGGTCTTCTTACCGTAAAGCCGGTGATCTATGTCGGCAACCTTGACGAAAACGGCATGGCAAACTGGCAGGATGACAAAAATTTCCAAGCTCTTTCCGCGTATGCAAAGAAACAGGGCGCTGCGGTTTTACCTGTTGCAGCCAAGTTTGAAGAAGATCTGGCCGAGCTTGATGAAGAAGAAGCGCAGATGTTCATGGAGGATCTCGGCCTCACCGAGCGGGGACTGGACCGCCTGATCAAAACCTCGTATGACCTGCTGGGCTATATCTCTTTCCTGACCGCAGGTGAGGATGATGTCCATGCATGGACCATTGTCCGCGGAACCAAGGCTCCGAAAGCTGCCGGAAAGATACACAAGGATATCGAACGCGGCTTTATCCGTGCGGAGATCGTCGCCTTCGAAGACCTGAAGACCTGCGGCAGCATGAATGCCGTGAAGGAAAAGGGGCTTTTCCGCCTGGAGGGAAAGGAATATGTCATGCAGGACGGCGATGTAACTCTGTTTCGCTTCAATGTGTAAGAATCAGGGCGAATATCCAAAAAACGTTGACAGAAGCGTTTTTCAATGATATATTAGCGTGGAACTGAAAATGGCCTTGACGGAGAACCTTTTGTACATGGATGCCCAGAGAAGGCGGCCTTGGCTGCGAGCCGCTTCTGAAATGTGCAATCCGGGACCGCTCCCGAGCCGGGAGGAGGAAATGCCTTCCCGTTAGTACGCGTTAGGTACGTGAATGAGTGAAACAGCAAGGTGGAACCGTGTATTTTATGCACCCTTGGCAGACTGGCCGAGGGTGCTTTTTAACTTCAGGAGGTTGTATTATGAAGATTATCTACAAGGACGGAACGGTTGCGGAATGCCCGCAGGAAGAGGAACTGCACGTTCTGCGCCATTCTGCGGCGCACATCATGGCGCAGGCGATCAAACGCCTTTTCCCGGAAGCGGACTTTGCCTTTGGTCCTGCGACACAGAACGGTTTTTATTACGATGTTGACCTGGGTGATAGAAAGCTCAGCCAGGAAGACCTGGATGCCATTGAGAAGGAAATGAAGAAGATTACCAAGGAAAACCTCCCTTTCAAGGCATTTGTGCTGCCGCGCGAAGAGGCGAAAAAGCTGATGGAAGAGCGCGGAGAGAAATATAAAGTCGAACATATGGACGACCTCGCGGAAGAGCAGGAATTCAGCTTTTTCCAACAGGGCGAGTATATCGACATGTGTCTTGGACCACATCTTTTGTATACCAAAGCACTGAAGGCATTCAAAATTACGCAGCAGTCCGGCGCTTACTGGAAGGACAGCAAGGACAACAAAATGCTCACCCGTATTAACGGCGTGGCATTTCGCAGTGCGGAAGAACTGGATACCTACATGAAGCAGCTGGAAGAGGCTAAAAAGCGCGACCACAGAAAGCTTGGCAAAGAACTCGGCCTGTTTGCATTCCGCGATGAAGCACCGGGCTTCCCGTTTTACCTGCCAAAAGGCATGGTTCTGCGCAATACGCTGATCGACTACTGGCGTGATGTCCATAAGAAATGGGACTATGTGGAAATATCCACTCCGCAGATTATGAAACGGACTCTCTGGGAGACTTCCGGACACTGGGACCATTATAAGGATAACATGTACACGACCGTTATCGACGGAGAAGACTTTGCCATCAAGCCGATGAACTGCCCCGGTACGATTTTGGTTTATGATTTGGAACCGCACTCCTACAAGGAACTTCCGATGCGCTGCGCGGAACTGGGCATAGTCCACCGTCACGAGCTGTCCGGTGCCCTTCACGGCATGTTCCGTGTCCGCTGCTTTACGCAGGACGATGCACACATCCTTCTGGCCAAGGAGCAGATCAAGGATGAAGTTATTCGAATTGCACAGCTCTTCGATGAGGTCTATTCCGTCTTCGGGCTTCCTTATACCATTGAACTCTCCACCATGCCGGAAGACCACATCGGCACGGTCGAAGACTGGGATATTGCCACTGCTGCGCTGGCTGATGCCATCACCTCGATTGGCAAGGAATACATCCTGAATCCGGGTGACGGAGCTTTCTACGGCCCGAAGCTGGACTTCCACATTCAGGACTCTCTCGGACGCACCTGGCAATGCGGTACCATTCAGCTGGATTACCAGCTGCCCGGGCGCTTTGACCTGACCTATGTTGATTCCGAAGGCAAGGATGTCTGCCCGGTCATGATCCACCGCGTGGTGTTCGGTTCCATTGAGCGCTTTATTGGCGTGATTACGGAACACTATGCAGGCGCATTCCCGACCTGGCTGTCTCCTGTCCAGGTGAAGATCCTGCCGATTACTGACCGCGCCGCAGAGTACAGCAAAGAAATCGAACAGAAACTGGAAGCACATAAAATCCGCACGGAAGTAGATCTGCGGAATGAGAAAATCGGTTATAAGATTCGCAGCGCACAGCTGGAGAAGATCCCTTACATGCTGGTTATCGGTGATAAGGAAACAGAAGCCGGCACTGTAGCAGTACGTACCAGGGAAGGGAAGGATCTCGGCGCCATGAGCTTTGATGCTTTCCTGGAGAAGATCTATGAAGAGATCAGGGAAATGAAATAAAGTTCACATCCCGTTTGTAGATCACATGCGGTACTTCCGGTATAATCGGATCATTCGGAAAGAATGGAGGGCTTAAAAGTGGCGTATTGTTTGAAGTGCGGAGCATATATCCCCGACGGGCAGATGATATGCCTTGCCTGTGGATATGACCCCGCAGCCGAACAGAAAAAGGCGGAGGCAGCAAATCAGAAAAGAAGTACCGGCAGCGCCTATCAGTACAGCAGCAAGCAGCGCAATCAGGAAATGTACAGGCGTCTGGAAGAGCAGCGCAGGCGCAACCAGGAGCAGAATCGCCAGTGGGCAGAGAAGGAAAAAATTCATCGTGAAGAGCAGGCAGCGCGCGAAGAGGCACGAAAAGAACAGCAGGAACGGGACCGCGCGTGGGCCAGGGAAGAATACGAACGCCGACAGGCGGAGCAGCGTACTCAGACTGCCTATGATACCAGCCGAACTTATCGCAGTAACAGCACATCGGCCGGAGCGGGAGAGGGAAACAAAGCCCTTGCTGCGCTCAGCTATCTCAGCGTACTGTTTGCCCTCCCGTATATCTTCACGCCGCAGGATGAATTTGCCAAGTTTCACGCAAAGCAGGGCATGAAGCTGTTCCTCTATGGAATCGTTGCGGATATCCTTACTTCGCTCATCGGACTTGGCTGGCTTGCCACTCTGGCAAGGCTGTATCTGATTTATAAAGGGATTACCAACGCCCTGAACGGAATCATGGAACCGTTGCCATATATAGGGAATTTGGGCGAAAAGTAAAAAAATAAAAACAAATAGAAAAAAGAATTGACAAAGCGCATCGGCAGGTGTATATTTCATTTTACCACCCGGTGCGCTGTTTTTTTGCGCGTAAGGCCGGCGGAATTTTTTTCGAGTTTTTGAAAATTATTCTTGACATGGAGTTTCTCCTGTGGTATTATAGCAAAGCTGTCGCGGAAGCGACGGATGTACCTTGAAAATTGAACAATGTAAGAAAAAGCTTATGCAAATAAGCACCAGAACGGGTTAATATAGGAGCATATATGATGCATATATGACTCGGAAAATTCTTTTGAGAGCTGGAAA
>JAEEGL015213835.1_pt1 | contig 10536 bp, 13 predicted proteins | sample 9134231 | NCBI WGS metagenome assembly JAEEGL01 (sample SAMN16246548, study PRJNA631951) | gut metagenome | biome: gut microbiome; feature: rumen; material: fiber-attached | host: Bos | place: Iran: Karaj | collected 2018-10
CTGTGCGTCGGTTTTGATCCTCTTTGCGCTGAGCGCTGCGGCAGTCGGCGGCTTGTCCGGGTCGAGATGAAAGTCCGCCATCAGCTTTTCGGCCGCTTCCTTCAAAGAGAGCCCGAAAAGCTTTGCCGTGAAGTCGATCACATCCCCGTGCTCCCCGCAGGCATAACAGTGATAATGGTCGTCCGCCACGAACAGGCTGGGGTTCCGGTCATTGTGGAAGGGGCAGAGGGCCTTCCCGCGCCGGTTGACCTCTATCCCGTATAGCTGCGCCGCCTCGCGCAGGCTGACGTTGGTTTTTACGGTTTCAAATACGCTCATTTAACCTCCATTTCTGCTTATGACTAAGCTTCAGTTCGTGTTTCGGCAGCGGCTGCCGAAAATATATGATTTCTGTTCCAAACAAAAAAACGGCTCACCCCGTCACGGGGCAAGCCGCCTCTTATCCTTTGTTACGGTTATTACCATTGGTTCTTTTTGAACCATCGGCAGAAACTGTAACGATGCTGTAAAAAAGAGCAGTGGGCCATTTTGACCCACCGCCATTAGCTGTAACACTATTCTGCGCTGTGTGACCGTTCGTATCAAGTGGTCAATTTGATCACTTGTCGTTAATCGTAACATACCGGCTTTTACTACCAAGTGACAAATATTATCACTTGCCGTCAGTCGTAACGCTTTGCCTTGTTCTGCTACGGTCGATCTGCTTGTGACCACGTTGATCACAAGCAATACCCATAACGGCGCGGATGCCGCTAAAAGGCCAATTTGATCACTTAGCGTCAGTCGTAACGCTCTGCCGGTATGCCTTCTGCCTGCAGGCGTTGCTGCAATATGCGGCGTCGGAGCGTTTGGGTGTAAAGGTCTTGCCGCAGGTTTTGCAGATCGTATCCTTTCTCTTTTCCAGCCGTTTTTCTCGTTTGTGCTTCCAAAATCCCTTCTTGGCGCAGTCGTTATTGCAGTATTTCTTGACATGCACTCTGGTATAGAAGATGCTGCCGCAGCCTCCGCAGATGATCCGCCGGACAGGAGAAACGAAATTCTCCGGGCCGCCATTAAGAAGTTCGTACAGGAAATCGTTTTTCAGTTCTTCCTGATGTTCCTGTTCCCACTCACTGTTGCTCCACATTGCTCGGCGTCACTCCCTCCATTAGCTTATCGCCTCTGCCTGTGCGGCAGTTCGGTTTTTTCTTGCCTCATTACGCACCCTCTGCTTCTTGATGTGTGATTCATACCGGCAATCCTCACAACAGTATTTCACGTCGCTTCGTGTGGCGGTGAAGGTTTTGCCGCAGTTTTCACAGACGCATTCCCGGCTTCTGCTTTCCGCTGCCTGCTGACGATAATACTTCACCTGACAGGCTTTGGAACAGTACATGGCGTTAGAACGCATAGCTTCAAATTCTTCTCCGCAGCATCTGCAGGTCAGCGTAATGGGCTGACCGACGGCATGTTCCCCGGCCTTGATCTTTTGGTAGCGTTCCCGGCTCTTCATCCTGTGACGCTTGAGCTGCTCCTGCTTTTTGATCTCCTCCGGCGAAAGCTCCGGTACGGGCAGTTCAAACCTGCCGATGAAATTCAAATGGATCTCGATCTCCTGTACCCGGTCGCCGTCCACCTTCTCCGGCGCGTGGACGATGATCTTTTCAATGAACTCATTGATCATCTGCGTGGTAAGCTCGGAAAAGTCCGTGTACTTCTTCGCAAGGGCAAGGAACTGCTTGGCACGCGAGGTATCTTCCTCAAAAGAGGCAAGCTGTGTCTCGGTCTCGGCAGCAGAAGCGTTCAGCGCTTTCTGCTCTGCCTCATATTCTGCAAGCAGACTGTCAAAGCGCTCCTCGGTGATACGTCCCACGGCAAAGGATTCGTAGAGCTTCTTGATGATGGTCTCCAGCTCGGCAATGCGCTTCTTGTCCTTGTTCAGTTTCCGTTTTGCGTCTTTTGCGGCCTCCGCCTGCCGAAGCTGGGAGGCGGAGCGTACCTTCTCCAGAAATTCCTCCTGATTGGAAATGGCAAAGCCGCTGACGGTGCGGATGGTATCCAGGATCAGGGCGCGCAGGGCTTTGGTCGTAATATAATGGCCGCAGCAGGCCTTGTATCGCTTCTGCCTGGAAAGGGTATAGGTGGAGCAGTCGAAGAAATCGGTCGGATAGGGCTTGTTCTTTCCGCCGCCCCGGGAGCGGTGGTTATACATCTTCTCCCCGCAGTCGGCGCAGTACAGAAGGCCGGTCAGAGGATTGGCCACGCCGAAGGTATCGATGCGCTTTGGCGTCTTCCTCAGCTTCTGCGCCAGCTCCCAGGTCTCCCGGTCAACGATGGCCTCGTGGGTATCCTTGAAGATCAACCAGTCCTCTTTAGGGTTGGGGGTGCTGTGCTTGTCCTTGTAGGATGCCTTGTGGGAACGGAAATTGACGGTGTCGCCCATATACTCGGGCTTGGAGAGGATTTTCCCGACGATATATCCGCTCCAGTTGTACGGGTTTGGGAACTCCGTCTTGCTTTTCCAGACGCCCATGCCCCTTTTGGCAAAGTATACCGCCGGAGCGTCGATCTTCTCGTCAAAGAACATCCTGGCGATCTCATAGGGTCCGAAGCCCTCGATGGTGAGCCGGAAGATACGCCGCACAACAGCCGCCGCTTCCTCGTCGATCAGCCAGTGATACTTGTTCTCCGGGTCCTTCCTGTACCCGTAGATCACGCTGTTGGTCGTCGGCTTGCCGGATTCGCCCTTGACGCGGATGGCGGCTTTCTGCTTGCGGCTCAGATCCCTCAGATACCATTCGTTCATGATATTGAGGAAGGGAGCGAACTCATTGCTGTTCTGGTCGTCGCTGTCCACGCTGTTGGCGATGGCGACGAAGTGGACGCCGTGCTGACGGAACATGACTTCCGTGTAAAAGCCGGTCTGCAGGTAGTCCCTGCCGATCCTTGACATGTCCTTGGTCAGGACGTGGGCCACCTTTCCTGCCTCGATGTCAGAAATGAGGCGCTTCCATGCAGGGCGCTCGAAATTACCGCCGCTCCAGCCGTCGTCGGTATAATGGACGGTATTTTCATAGCCCTGCTGCGCGGCGTAGGTTTCGAGGTATTTCTTTTGATTCAGAATGGAATTGCTATCCCCGGTCAGATCATCGTCGCGGGATAGTCTTTCGTATAGAGCTGTGATCTTGCCCTCAGTCTGTGTTGCTGCCATATCAGGCGCTCCTTTCAGACTGTCGGCTCATTTGTGGTGTTTCCATTATATCATAAGTTCCGTCGTTTGTAACCACTTCGTTGCGTACAATTCGTAAAATTTTATCCTCCATGGTCTCTTTTCCCGTTTTGCTGAAAGCGACCCTGACCCTGTAGACAGTGCCGCCGATCCTTCTGATGATATACTGGTCCTTGTTTTTATCCATATCCAGCCTCCTTCTTGAAAAATTCATAGTTTTTTGGTATACTGATCGTAGTTCCGGCGCTTGTAAGCCGGTTGTGTCTTATATCTGCTTTCATAGCCCTGTCGCACGCTGCGCCCTCCTTTCCATGGGTATGACAAGAGGACAATGTAACCTTAGTAACTTTATGTTAGATTACACTCCCTCTACTTATAGGAGAAATACGGGGTGCAAAACGGAACTGTTTTTCAAAATAGTTCAAAAAATTTTTTTCGGGAGGTGAAGTCACCGTGGCGAAACCGGATGAAATCGCAATAAGAGACGCGGAGCAGGATGACTTCACTGAATGGGAAGACATACCCGGCCAGAGCGCGGCGGATGAAGCGCTGGAGGAAGCCCTTGCCGGTGAGCGGGCTTTGGAGCTGGAAAGCGAACTGGAGCAGGACGAAAATCCCAGAGACTACACAGAGGAGCTGGAGGACGAGGAAGAAGAAGCCGCCCCAACCAGCGAGAAGCGGTTAAAGCGGCAGATACAGGCGGAAGCCCTGGCCCGTCTGGAGGACGCAGCCAGAACAGAAAAGGATTTCCGGTATGTCATCGGCGAATGGGACCGGTTGGACCGAAACAGGGAGCGCCGGGAACGGGATTATGAGATTCTGCGAGGGGACGTCCCCCTGGAATATATGGCGGTGCCTGATCCGAAGATCATCCCCCTGTGGATGAATCTTCCGAACTTCCGTCAGCTCAGCCGCGGTGACTTTCTGGACATCATCTGTTCCTGCCCCTATGAGATGCACGAGATGATCTCCGACCGCTTCATCTCCGAGCTGATCCAAAAGCTCAGCGAGGAACACAAGGAGATACTGTATTACCTGTCCATAAAGCAGTACAGCACTACAAGGGTCGCCGCCATTCGCGGGCAGACCGGCCGCAATATCCGAAAGCTCAGGACCACGATCCACAAAAAGCTCCAGCGGGAGATGTACCGGCATCTGCATTTCAAAGAGAAGAACGGCAGCAGCCTTACCCTGCGGGAGCGACAGTTTATGGAGGAATACGGCGCTTTGCAGGAAACACAGGGTAAGGCCGCTGTGATCCGGCGGGAGAACAAAACCAGGCCGAGAAAGAAAAAGGCCGCCCTTGACGACAGCCAGGACGACGGGTAAAATGGTAATATATATAATAGGTACTTGGATTACATTATAGGAGACGAATGCCATGTACGATCTGTTCGCACAGTCCCGTTCCCACTGGGTACGGTATGACCGCTATGAGATAAAGACCGGGAAAGACGGGAGACGATACATCACGCCGGAGAAGACGGCGAAGCCCGATGTGTATAACCCGCTCAAAGAAGCCTCCGATATGGTGCTGGAGGCGCTGAACGTGGGGATGCTGATGATGGCCCAAAAGCCGGAGGCTGAGGTGGAGAAGGCGATCCTGGCCTTTGTCACCCATTACGGCCTGCTGGGGCTGATGACGGCGCTTCCAACCACGCCTTCCTTTATGGATTATGAGGCGGTCTATCTGCCAAAGAACCATTTCATTAAGGAAGAAGCCATGGAGACGGAGGACTATCTTGCGCTGTTCTATCCCTTTGACAGTCTGGATCTGGTCAAGCAGGGCGTGGAGTCCAACTGGAACGTATCCGGCGACAGAACGATGATCGCGCTGACTATGACCTTTATGGATGAGCCCATGGCCAAGAACATGAGCTTTCAGCGGGAATACGCCGAGCCCTACGACTGGGTCGCGCAGCAGCTGAAGGATTGGGCGTTCACTCTGAGCACATCCATCCTTTACTACAACGATTATGACCGTATAGACGACGACACAAGGAGCCTGTATCGCAAGGCCATGGCGGCCTTTGGCGGTATTGCGCCGACCTACCATATAGAGCTGCTGGACAGGCCCACCCTCTATTGGGACTTCCATTCGCTGCTCCTGGGTATCCAGATGATGTTCAGTTACATGCTTGTGGACGATGCAAGCCCCCTGCGCATTTGCAGGCAATGCCAGAAGGTCTTTTTGGGCAGCCGGGCCAACTCCGCCTTCTGCAGCCCGCGGTGCAAGAATCAGTTTAACGTGTACAAATCACGTGCGAAGAACCGGGAGGGAGATGAAGGCAATGGCTGAGAAGGAGAATAATACGCTGCAGATCCGAAACAGCACGGTGGATTTTCTTGTATTTACAAAGGATGCGCACGAGGACGGCATCGAAGTCCGCGTGCAGGATAACGACGTATGGCTGACGCAAAGAGCCATCGGCCAGCTTTTTGACGTGGACCGAAGCGTGGTCACAAAGCATCTGAAAAACGTATATGGCAGCGGCGAATTGTCTGAGGATTCAACTTGTGCAAATTTTGCACAAGTTGCGGATAACGGAAAAACCTATCGGTACAAGTTCTATTCCCTGGCGGCCATTATCGCCGTTGGCTACCGCATCAATTCCGGCAGAGCAACGCAATTCAGACAGTGGGCGACAAAGGTGCTCGATACCTTTACCAAGCAGGGATATGTTCTGGACAAAAGCCGGCTGATCAACGGCCAGATCTTCGACGAGGACTATTTTGACCACCTGATTTCCGAGATTCAGGAAATCCGTGCCAGTGAACGCCGCTTCTATCAGAAGATCACGGACATTTATTCTACCGCTGTTGATTACTCTCTCGACAGCCAGATCACAAGGGATTTCTTTGCGACGGTGCAGAACAAGATGCACTATGCCATTCACGGCAATACCGCAGCGGAAGTTATCATGGAACGGGCAGACCACACCAAGGAACATATGGGTCTGACTTCCTGGCGCAACGCTCCCGATGGGAAAATAGTAAAAGCGGATGTATCTGTCGCTAAGAACTACCTATATATAAACGAAATAAAGGAATTGAACGAGATCGTTACGATGTACCTGGACTACGCCACAAGGCAGGCCAGGCGGCACATTCCCATGACTATGGCGGATTGGGCCTCCAAGCTGGATGCGTTCCTGCAATTCAACGATGCGGACATCCTGCAAGATAAAGGAAAGGTTACTGCTGCAATCGCAAAGGCTTTTGCCGAGAGCGAATTTGAGCAGTACCGGGTGATCCAGGATCGTCTGTATCAGAGCGATTTTGACCGGCTTGTAGCCAGTACAGAGGATAACGACGAAAAAGAATGAGGAATAAAGAGGAGGATGCTGTGTGGCACGAGGAAAGTATAAAAGAAAACGCGAGAGAAAGAACCTGATCATTCCAATTTCGGAACTCGGCTTTTCCACAAGGCTGACAAACATTCTTGAAAAAGCAGGAGTTCATACGCTGGCAGATCTATCTGCCTTATCATCCGAACAGGTAAAGGAGATTCCGGGGCTTGGCAGCGCTTCCTATACCGCCATCTGCGAGAAATTGGCAGAGCGCGGAAAAGAACTGCGCAAAATATAGAGCTTGATAAGGGCTTACTGTCCACAGATGGTTTCACCTATCTGATAACTTCACCGCCCGACGAAAACCAGAAACCCCGCTCTCGATCTTTATCGTCGAAAGCGGGGTTTTCAGTATCAGAAAAACAAGGAAAAAGCCCGATTGCATTTTTAGTTTATTACCAAAGGCGCAAGCCTTTGATACATGTATAGGTTATCAAAATAGCGCTAAATGACCATGCTCTCTTGGACACGTAGCGCTTTTCTTTTCCTTTGGACGGGCTTAGGTACGGAAGTATTCAGCGACGTCCACAAACAGCCGCATTTCATTTTTCTGAAACCACGTATTTCTACTTGACTTTCACAATATTTAATGCTATCTTTAATTATATGAAAGGCGGTGAGCTTATGGCTATTGAAATTGTCCCTGAATGGATGGTTAATCTCGAAGATGAAGATATTGTATTCATCAAAAAGTTCTTATTGGCTTCCGGATCTTTGAAAGAGGTTGCCCACCAATATGGTGTTACCTATCCCACGGTCAGGCTACGGCTGGACAGGCTTATTCAAAAAATCCAAATAAGTGAGGATACAAGTAATGAGCCGTATATCGCTTTAATCAAACGATTGGCTGTGAGCGATAAAATTGACTTTGATACAGCTAAAATACTGACATCCGAATACAAAAAACTAAAGAAGGAGGCAAATAACCATGCATAGTATTGTAAATACATTACTCATGGCCGTTCTGCTCATTGGCACGGTTTTACTGCAAATCTTTCTTTCAAAGAGAGAAAGCAAGTGGCCAGGGCTTGTTCTTCCTATCATTTCTTTTATTTTTGCGGTGCTGCAGCCTCTGCTTATGGTGCTACCACCGGAGGGAGTTGCGGGCGGTTTCGTGCTGGACACGATAATTGTTTTCTTGCTTGCAATTATCCCGACGATAATTCTTTTGGCAATTTATTTTGGGTGCAGAGAAAGAATCAAACGCAAAAAAGCACTTGAGAAAATGAACATACAGGATTTGGAGTAGGAGGACGGGCATGAAACGATCAGTTAAATCACCGGCCTTCCCATATATCATAATCGTAGTCGCATATGCGCTTATGCTCTTATGGGGAATGCTCGGTGGTATTAAAGGGGATGAGATAGGATATAGCGTTTTGTGCTTTTACATTTTTGCACCTGTCGCTGAGCTTCTATGTGGGTTTTTCATTGGCAGAAGAAGTGTTTGGTATAAATGGTTTTTTCCATTGACAGGGCTGTTGAATCCTTTTATTCCGTTTATGGTTTTCGGCGGAAGATTTATTAAAGCGGAGTTCGTTTTGTTAACATTCATTGCGGTCGTTCCTGCTATATTCGGTCTTGTTGTGGGAGCATTATACAGTAAACGCAGCTATACCAAAGATGTAGATAAAATGTCAGCACAAGATTTAGAGTAGAAAAAAGACAACAAGAGCCCAGTATAAGATCAAGTTTGTCAAAATAGATGGCGATTACCATGCTAAGATTATTGGGGAAACAGTAAATGAAAATAAAGAAGAATATCTTAAAAACTGTATCTGCCCTAAACAATAAGAAACCTGTGTTTTGGATTATTGCTGTTGTTGTGGTGGCTTGCGTTGCGGCCGCAGTATGGTTTCTTATATGTCCTAATTTATCATTGTCTGACAAAAGGCTGATTCAGCAATCTTATTCATCTGCATATGCCTGTGCATTCGAAAACCATGTAGAAATCGAAAAAGAGAACGCTGAAGTTATTCGAACTAAAGAAACCATTGAGGTTATATTCCCTGTTTCCAATGGTGAACAGCAAGTAAGGGTAACGAATCTTATTAAAGATGGTAGGATTTTTAGCCAGAGCACGGTTATAGAAGATAAAATAAATCTACTATCATCTGTCGCAACAAAATGGTTTGATTGTTTGTACGGTGATGAAATGATATGGGACAGCATACGTGAAATCGACCTTGATGAATTCCCTGGCGTTACATTCCGTGCATATTCTGATAGAATTGAAGCTGTTACTGATAAGGAAGTCGTTCCACTCTACACTGGTATGCCGATCTGGAGCGTGTATTTCTGTGATCTTAACGGTGACGGTAAGCCTGAGCTTTGCTCTACGCTCAGCATCGGTTCGGGAATAGTTGAAAACTGTTTTATTATTTATGATTACGCACTCGGTGCAAGTTATGTGATGTCGGATCGCATGGAATACGATTACACACTCAGTATGAAAAACGGAAAGTTGATGGTGGAAAAGCGTGGGTATATGCAGGATGAATTGCTGGATTCCGGTGAATTGGTATTTCAGGATAACACCTATCAGATAATGTGGGACTGTGAAAACGAAGCAGAGAAAGGATAATTAAAGGTTAAAATGGACAGCGGGAGTATTACGATGTTGCCTTGATGTTGCGCTGACAACGAAAAACACATAGCCTTACTGCGTATAGAAATAGCCCGTGCTTTCGGTTTTCATTGCCAAAAGCACGGGCTTTCGCTATACTGTTTAGGTTTCGGAATAAAGACGGTCCCCGGCGATGATTTCATCCAGTGTGCGAGGCATATAGTCCATGTAGGGGAGCATACAGCCAACATTGATGAAGTTTCCTTTGGCGTGGCCCAGCTCTGTACAGGAGGCTTTGATCTCCGCACGGAGCTTTTTGAGGAAATCATACTCACGGGTGCGATGCACATGACCGTAAAGCATCCAACAGTTTTCATTGTAGGCCGCTTTATGGAATGGCATGGGATAATGGCTCATAATCACATGCCTGCCGGTATCCGTGATTTCCTTATAATCTTTGACGTCCTGAAAAAACTTCCGAATTTCACGGCTGAATTGCTTTGGATCGTGGTTGCCGGTAATCAAGACCTTATTGCCTGCAAACGGGCCAAGATAAAACGGCCATTCAGATTCTTTCGCCCAGATGAAATCACCGATTACATACACGGTATCATTGCCCGTTACCCGGCTGTTCCAATTATCCAAAATGGTATTGTGCATTTCGGTCAGCCCGGCAAAGGGACGATTATCAAACTGGATGATATTTTCATGACCAAGATGTAGGTCTGCGATGTAATAATTTGCCATTGACTCACCTTCTTTCGTGATATGGAATGTCAATGCTCATTATACATCATAAACCAACTCGTGCAGGACGATTTCTTCAGCGCGGTTGTGGATAGAATTGCGGCGACGTACCCATTCCATTTGGTCAGACGCTTTGAGTGCTTCGGTTACGCCTTCCTGCTCCATCATGGCCTTCTCTATGATCTCAAGCCGGTCATTGCAAGAGCGGTCGATCTCGGCAAGGTGCTCAATCAGTGTTCCTTCCAGCGTCAGAATGGCGTACAGGGCATGTCGATGTTCCTTCAAGTACCGCTGCCTCATTCGGCCATATTTGCCGATCCGGTATTCTTCCGTGCCTGAAGAGAGGGACAGGTTCGGGAGAAGATAATCTCCTTCTTGGCGGTATGTACCGCCCATTTCTTCAAAAAGTGATTTCATAAGCATGGCTCTCCTTTTTGTGATATAATGCTTTGCAGTTAGAGGTCTGCACCTATTAAAAAGCTCTCCTTTCCTACAACTGCTTACCATTCACCACAAATGAGCCGCAGTCATATGTATTAGATGGTAAAAACCACCCTTTACATAGTAACTCTTGGTTGGCTATGCTGTTGCTCTCGCCGTCCAGTTTATCTTCCTGCGAAAGGCGCTCATAAAGGGCGGTAATCCCTTCTTCCTGCGGCTCCTGC
>JAEEGL015700849.1_pt1 | contig 10536 bp, 12 predicted proteins | sample 9134231 | NCBI WGS metagenome assembly JAEEGL01 (sample SAMN16246548, study PRJNA631951) | gut metagenome | biome: gut microbiome; feature: rumen; material: fiber-attached | host: Bos | place: Iran: Karaj | collected 2018-10
ATCGAAGATGTTAAGGCAAAGGCTGAGACTCTTGCAAAGGAGTAGCTTATGGCATCAATTTTTAATTTTACAGTTATTGCCTGCGATGGTATTTTTTACGATGGCCCTTGCGAAATGGTTATCGTACCAGGTGTTGATGGCGAGGTGGGAATCCTTAATCACCACGAACCAATGACAGGCATTGTAGAAGTTGGCGAGATTCGCTTTAAAGTAGATAATGAGTGGCGAAAGGCTATTGTTTCAGATGGTCTTGTCACAGTCGAGCCAGATGGTTCAGTAAGGATTGTGGCATACTCATGCGAGCGCCCAGAGGATATCGATACTTATCGTGCTCAGGAAGCATTAGAGCGTGCTCAGGAACAGCTTCAACAGAAGCAGAGCCGAATCGACTACATGATTTCAACAAACAATATGGCTCGTGCAATGGCTCGTCTAAAAGGCGCCGGCGCAAAGAATATGTATAAAATATAAAACGGCTTTCATAACCAATTGCCTTCCCATTGAGGGCTGGATGAGACGTTACTAACGGCCTTCAGTAATCTGAAGGCCGTTTTTTGTATTGTAACCCACCCCTAAATGCTCTAAAATAGGTAATACTTAAGGGGTTTTTGGAGGTAATGTTATGGTAACTCAAGAGGAGTATAATTTTAATTCGTCGGATGGACATTCCGTGATTCACTGCAGGAAATGGATTCCAGAAGGAGAACCTATTGCAGTTTTACAGCTCGTACACGGAATGCTTGATTATATAGAGAGATACGATGAATTCGCTACATTTTTGGCAGAGAAGGGATATGTGGTAGTAGGCCATGATCACATAGGCCATGGACATTCAGTTGCAAATGATGATGAGCTTGGAGTCATGACAGGCAAGCATCCATCAGATTTTATGGTAGAGGATATTTATACACATTTTTCTATGACTAGAAAGGCATATCCATCTATTAAATATTTTATTTTAGGTCATTCCATGGGCTCATATATGCTCAGAAAGTTTCTTTCTGTGAGAGCTGCATATCTTGAAAAACTTAGTGGTGCCATAATTATGGGAACAGGCTATGAATCCGCAGGTTTTTGCAATTCGGGGCTTGCTACCATTGCTGTTTTATCTTTGCTAAAAGGTAAAAACTATCGCAGTAAATTTGTTCAGGGGTTGATGTTTAGTGCCCCTTATAAAAAATATGACTGCTACGGCAAGGATTATAGTAACTCATGGCTTTCTAAAGACACAGAAAAAGTAGAAAAATACTATAACGACAAGTATTGTACTTTTGTATTTACACTTAATGCTTTCAAGGCTTTGGGAGAAGCAACTAAATACGCATGCTCAGAGGAATGCGTAGCAAATATGAGAAAAAATCTGCCACTTCTTGTAGTATCAGGAGATTGCGATCCAGTTGGAAATCTCGGTAAGGGTACGACTACCGCTGCAAACGCGTTTAAAAAGGCAGGCATGAAGGATGTAATTCTAAAGCTTTACAAAGGCGACAGACACGAAATATTACATGAAGTTGATAGACAGCAGGTCTTCGAAGACATTTATCAATGGATTGAGGCACATAGATAAATCATTATTTTGGAGTAACAATGGATTCACTGGAGCATTTAATTACAAGGTCAATAAAGACATATTACAAAAATAGGCTTTATGCTCCTATCATATTTTTATTGCTTTTGGTGGTGCTTGCTATTGTATTTCCGATTTGGCACCTACTGGTGCCAAAAACTTATCAGGCAGAAGAGGTCAGCTTGTATGAACTCTACAACAACAAAGAAGAGTATGCCAAATTTGATTTGAAAAATCTCTATTTTACAGGCTACACCAGCAAATGGCTTGATAACACAAGAGGATATTATTACTACACCATGCTAAATTCTGAGTGTGTGATAGTTCTCCTTACACCTGATACTTGCGAGCAGGGTGCGCCTACCATCGAAGAAATTACCATAAAGGGCAAAATTTTATACGAATCTCAGGCAGCCAGAAACCTTCTGACAAATCTGGCCAGGGATTTGAACTGGAACGAGGACGGAATACTATCCACGGTATCCACTTATACCATTTCAGAGCCTGATGCCACAGGCATTACAACTCAGGCCTTTGAAGTATTTTACATCGCTTTTGCGGCATATAGCATTATCCTTATAATTGTATGTTGTATATTTATTGCCTTTCCTGTATTATCAATACCTGTGCAAAAGACCAGGGCTTACGGGAAGCCATCAGAGATTTTAGCAGAAGCGGAAGAGGAGCTGGCTACTCTGCCACAGCTTGCCACTGAGGATATGTTCATCACAGAACATTATTTCATCGAAACCAGCAGCTACGGCGTTGCTATCGTTCCAATTGATGCCATAATCTGGATATACAAATATTCCACCATGCACAAATTCTTATGGCATCATTTTTCAATAACTTACACACTTTATATCACTGCAGGAAAGCGTCACTACATCAAGTGTCCAAAAAACATTAAAAGTGATATAGATGGTATCATGGACTACCTTGCCGAGGCTAACCATGACATTTTAGTTGGTTTCTCAGAGGAAAACCGCCTCAAGGTCGAGGAAATCCAAAATGATTTTGATATTATTAGAAAGATAACCGGCTTTTTATCTAAGAGGGTATAGTATAAGATGGAAGCTTATTCAAGTTTTGCAGCCGTGTATGATAGATACATGGATAATGTCCCTTACGACACATGGACTGCAAATATAAAGACTTTATTTGAAAAATACAATATGCCAATGGAAATCGTATGTGATTTAGGCTGTGGTACAGGTCAAATCACCAGGCGACTTGCAGCAATTGGCTATGATATGATAGGTATCGATGTTTCCTATGATATGCTGATGGAGGCTCAAACTAGAGAGGATTCCCAGGGAATCCTTTATCTTTGTCAGGATATGCGGGATTTTGAGCTTTACGGCACAGTTGGCGCAGTGGTCAGTCTGTGTGACAGCATCAATTATCTTAGGAATACAGATGAACTTCTTACAGTTTGTAAGCTTGTAAATAATTATTTGGATCCCAAAGGATTGTTCATATTCGATATTAAAACAGAGCATTTCTACGAACAGCTTGGCACCAAAACAATAGCTGAAAACCGTGAAGAGGGAAGCTTTATATGGGAAAATGATTACGACCCATCTACAAGGGACAATGCCTATTTTCTTACTATTTACGAGGAAAATGAAGAGGGCACCTTTGACAGGTTTGAAGAGGAGCATCTACAGCACGCCTTTACAAAAGAAGAGGTTATTAGTGCTATCAAATCAAGCGGATTAGAGCTTCTTGAAATTCTTGATGTAGCCACAATGTCTTCTCCTAACGAGGACAGTGATAGATTGTATTTTATAGCAAGAGAGGTAACAAAATAATGAGTGATTATATAGTAAGAGCAACAGCAGCAAATGACGCAGTCAGAGCATTTGCCATCACAAGCCATGATATGGTAGAAGAGGCTAGAACACGCCATAATACATCCCCAATCGTAACAGCAGCATTGGGCCGTATGCTTTCTGCTGGTTCTATGATGGGTGTAATGCTCAAAGGCGAGGATGATTTAGTTACTCTTCAGATTCAGGGCTCAGGTCCAATGAAAGGTATTACAGTTACAGCCAATAGCAAGGGCGAGGTAAAGGGCTTCCCTAATGTGGCTGTAGTCGATTTACCACCAAAGAACGGCAAGCTTGATGTAGGCGGCGCTATCGACCTTGGAATTCTTCGAGTGATCAAGGATATGGGCTTAAAGGAGCCTTATGTAGGGACTGTTGAGCTTCAGACTGGTGAAATTGCAGAGGATTTGACATACTACTACGCAGTTTCTGAACAGATTCCTTCAACAGTAGGTCTAGGCGTACTTATGAACAAGGATAACACGGTAAATTGTGCTGGTGGATTCATAGTTCAACTTATGCCATTCACATCAGATGAGGTCATATCTCAGATTGAGGAGAATCTTAAGACCCTTCCATCAGTTACCGACATGCTTTCTAGCGGCAAGACCCCTGAACAGATGCTTGAAACTGTTTTAGCAGGTCTTGATTTACAGGTAATGGAGACTTATCCAGCTGCTTACAAATGCGACTGCAGTCGTGACAGAGTTATCAAAAGCCTCGCATCTTTAGGTAAAGAAGATATGGATGACATCATTGCTGATGGCAAGCCAGTAGAGGTAAAATGCCAGTTCTGTAACGAGGCATATGAGTTTACTATTGATGAGCTAAAAAGCTTTAGGAAAAATTAATGATTATAGGAAGGTTTGACGCAAAACTTTAGTTGATTTTACGCCCGGTTTTCTTGTAAACTATCACACGGAAAGATTATATATTCAGAGGGAAAGAAAATGCGTGGGGCAAAGGTAAATAAGGCTCATAAGAAAAATAAATACAATAGATTCTATTACAATAAACAAAAAACAATGCTCAAGGTTGAAATAGGCGTGGGCATTGTTTTATTTGTGTATTTAGCAGGAAGTTTATTCTTTTCAAATCACTTCTACATCCGCAGCAAGGTAAACGGTGTTGGTGCATCCTTTAGGGGCGCCCAGAGCACATATGATAAAATCCTTACAAACGCTGATAAATACACCATCACATTTGAAAATGCAGATGGGGATGTAATCAACGAGGTCAGCGCTGCAGACTTAGGTGTAGATGTTAACTACCAGGTTGATGAGGTACAGGCACTTCTTGATAGTCAGTCAGGTTTCAATTGGATAGGACGCCTTTTAGTTCCAGCAGAATATTACACCAAGACAGGCAATTCCTACGACGCAGCCGAGGTTAAAAAGGTTGCAGGTAGTCTTGATTTCTCCCATCAGAAATCTACAAAAGAGTCAGAGGATGCTTACATTCAGTTCAATGGCAAGGAATTTGAGATTGTTGATGAGGTATATGGTGACGTTATAGACGCAGAAGGCGTTGAGGAAGCTATCATTTATGCAGTAGAAAATCTTCAAACTGTCATAAACCTCACAGATGGCACTTGCTATAACAAGCCAGATATCAAGGCTGACGATAAAAAGATTCAAAAAGCCAAGGATCAGCTCAATAAATATCTTGATACAGATATTCATTATGATTTGGGCGAGGGCTTCACTGAAGAAATCCCTCTTGAGACAAAAGCTACATGGTTTACCTGGGATAAAAAGACCTTTGATGTAGATTTTGATAGAGATGCCATTGGCGAATATGTAAATTCTATGGGTGACAAATACAACACCTATGGAAAAAAGAAAGAATTCACAACTAGTTCAGGACAGGAGATTACTGTTCCTGCAGGCTCTTTTGGATGGCGCATTGCATATGATGGAGAAATTGATCAAATTATCTCTGATTTAAAGGCAGGCGAAGATGTAACACGAGATTTCACATACATCTACAAGGGCACAAGCCACGGCGAAAAGGATTATGGCAATTCTTATGTTGAAGTAAATCTTACAACTCAGCATGTATATGTATATAAAGAAGGGTCTATGGTATTTGATACAGCATGCGTTTCAGGAAATGTATCAAAAGGACATGGTACACATACTGGTGTCTACCCAATAGCTTACAAGCAAAAGGATGCAACCCTTAAGGGTGACAATTACGAGTCTCACGTTAAATTCTGGATGCCATTTAACTTAGGTGAAGGACTTCACGATGCTACATGGCGTTCAAAATTTGGCGGAACTCTCTACAAAAACAGCGGAAGTCATGGTTGTGTAAATCTTCCTTTATCTGCAGCAGAAAAAATATACGGCATTGTAGAAGCTGGTTGGCCAGTACTTGTTTTCTACACTGGTGACGAGGAAGAAGAGAACTTCAAGCTTAGCAATCCTCAAATCGATGTTATCAATTTGATTTCAGATATTGGAGAGGTTAGCTTAGACAAAGAAGTAAAGATTGCTGCTGCACGACAGGGATACAATGCGCTTTCTGCAGAGCAAAAGGCTCTTGTTACAAATTATCAAACTTTGGTTAACGCAGAACAGACACTTGCTGTATTAAAACAGCAGGCAGCACCAGCAGCTGATCCTTCAGCTGAGGCAGGAACTACAGATGGTACTACAGATGGTACTACAGATGGTACTACAGATGGTACTACAGAGCTCGTCCCTGAGGGCACAACAGAGCAGGTTGTACCTACACCAGATGCCACTGCTCAGCCAGAGGCTGTTCTTCCACAGGAATAATGTTACTTGCAGATAAAGGCTTACTTAAGGAGAATAATGATGTCAACTTGGAAAGATTCCGTTCGCCGTGTAACACCTTACACTCCAGGCGAGCAGCCAAAGCTTAGTAAAGTTATCAAGCTCAACACCAATGAAAATCCATATCCACCAAGCCCAAAGGTGTCAGAAGCTATAGCTTCCGTTTCAATGGATTCACTTCGCAAATATCCAGACCCTGGATGTACAGATTTGATATCAGCTATTGCTGATTATCATGGCGTTGATGCATCAAACGTATTTGTAGGTGTGGGCTCAGATGATGTTCTTGCAATGAGCTTCCTTACATTTTTTAACTCTGATAAGCCTGTACTTTTTCCAGACATCACTTATTCATTTTATGATGTATGGGCAGATTTATTCAGAATCCCATATGTTCAAAAGCCTTTAGATGGCGACTTTAAAATAGTTGCTGATGATTATGCGGCACCATGCGGCGGAATAGTAATTCCAAATCCTAATGCACCTACAGGTGTGGCAGAACCAGTTAGCTTTTTTGAAAATATAGTAGCTGCACATCCAGAATGTGTTGTTATTATAGATGAAGCATACGTTGATTTTGGTTCCCAGTCTTGCCTTGACCTTACACGTAAATACGACAATGTGTTAGTGGTTCGTACATACTCTAAATCCAGAGCGATGGCTGGTAATCGTATCGGATATGCTATTGGCTCAGCTGAGCTTATTAAATTCCTATCAGATTGCAAATTTTCATTTAATTCATACACCATGGATACCATTACGCTTGCTGCAGGCGTTGCTTCTATTCAGGATGATGCTTATTTCAAGGCCAGAGTGGCAGATGTAATAGCAACTCGTGAATGGACAAAGGGACAGCTTAAGGATTTAGGTTTTTCATTCCCAGATTCAAAGAGCAATTTCATTTTTGCAAAGCATGAAAGCGTAGACGCGGTTTATATATTTGAAGAACTTAAGAAACGAGGCATATTTGTACGCCACTTTTCAAAACCAGAGCGTATAGCGGACTATTTGCGCATTAGCATCGGAACGGATGAAGAAATGGCTACTTTCGTAGAGTCAGTAAAAGAAATTATAGCGAGCCTATAATATATATAAATTAAGGAGTTGTTTAATGTTTAAGTATATTTCAGTTTTTTTTGTTTCAATGGTACCTTTGATTGAACTTAGAGGAGCTATTCCATATGCATATGTTTACAAAGCTGCAGACCCAAATTTCAATCTTTTGTTGGCTTATATTTTAATTGCTGTTGGTAATATGCTACCTATGCCTTTTATTTATTTCTTCGCTCGCAAGGTTTTAGAGTGGGGTAAGGACAAGCCAGTTATTGGCGGCTTCTTTACATTTTGCCTTGAAAAGGGAGAAAAGGGCGGACAGAAGCTACAGGAAAAAGCAGGACGTGGTTTATTTTTAGCACTTCTTTTATTCGTAGGTATTCCAGTTCCTGGTACAGGCGCATGGACAGGTACACTTGCAGCATCTATTCTTGATATGGACTTTAAGTCATCAGTTCTTGCTGTAATAGGTGGTATCGCACTTGCAGGATGCATTATTGGTTTGCTTTGTACTTTAGGTCTTGGAGCATTCATAGGAGTAACAGCTTAGTATGGACACAGCAAATATGTTGATAAACGTAGCTGCAATACTTGCAGGTCTGGTTATCTACATTTTTATTTCAAATACAAAATGGGGTCATACACATCAGCAGTTTCAGTATGCCATTATGCTTATGGCCATAATGGCAGCTGTTCTTTTAGGAGGTCTTGCAAGATGGCTAATGTAGCAAAGAAAAAGGGGCAGACAGCCTGTGAGTATTGCAATAACTTTGTCTGGGACGAGGAAGATGAGCAGTATTATTGCGAAATGGATATGGACGAAGACGACTATGTAAGACTAGTATCCGGACATTACAGCGAATGCCCATATTTTGTTAATGGAGATGAATATAAGGTGGTGCGACACCAAATGTAAAGGCGGTAGACAAAAGTTCTATTGCCTTTTATTTTTACAAAAGATTTTTACATAAAATCTTCATAATTATTTAGAAACAAAAAAAGGAAAATGTGATAATATTAAATTAGATTTTTTAGGAGGGTAATGCGGTGAAAAGATTAAAATTAAGTAATTTATTTAAGTCATTTACTGCCCTTGCCTTGGCTACAGTGATGGCTTTTTCTTCGCCAATTTCAGCAAACGCAGCTGGAATTCAGGGTATCGATGTATCCAAGTACCAGGGTAACATTAACTGGACATCAGTTGCACAGTCTGGTGTTAGCTATGCATTTTTAAAGGTTGGTAGTGTAAAAAGTGGTATCGACCCTTATTTTGCAAAAAATGTAGCTGGAGCACAGGCGGCAGGTATTCGTACAGGTGCGTACATTTATTCATATGCAACTACTGTGGAGGCCGCTGCTCAGGAAGCTAATCTTGTTCTTCAGTGGATAGCTCCTTACAACATTAATTTCCCGATAGCATTTGATATTGAGGATAGTGTACAAAAGGGACTTGATGCAAATACATGTACTGCAATTGCAAATACATTCTGCACCATTATTTCTCAGGCTGGTTACACACCTCTTCTTTACACCTATAGCAATTTCTACAAGACACACTTTACATCAGCTCTTGTAGCAGAAAAATGGATCGCCCAGTATTCTGATCACAACGACATCGCAGGTTGGACTATCTGGCAGTATTCTTCTAATGGCGCAGTACCTGGTATCGCAGGTAGAGTTGATATGAATATGGCGGTCAAGGATTATGCAGCCTTCATTCCTCAAGTAGGACTTTGCGATTATGGTGCTGGAAACCTGTTTTTCTTTAACAATTTCCGTAGACAGTTCGGTTGGGTAGATGTAGCAGGTGTTAAATACCACACAGATCCAACATCAGGTATTGTTACTACAGGTTGGTTTGCTGATGAAACTGGTTCATATTACTTTATGCCGGGGACAGCAAATGCAGTAACAGGTCTTAACACTATCGACAAGGGAATATATTACTTTAACGATGCTGCGCAGCTTCAGACAGGTTGGTTAGATTTAGGTGGTAATACATTCTTCTTTAACCCAGATGATAATGGTAAACTTTATACAGGATGGTGGACAGACCCAGCAGTAGGAACACGCTACTTAGACCCAACTGATGGTCATATGGTTATTGGGCTTGCTGGCATTGATACCGATACATACTACTTTAACGAGCAGGGTCTTCTTCAGACAGGTTGGGTAGAGCTTAATCACGTAACCTATATGTTTAACCCTAACGACAACGGTAAGCTATACAAGGGATGGTGGAATGATGCCACAGGAGCTTACTATTTGGATCCAACAGACGCTCATCGCGTAACAGGTCTTGCAGCTATCGATGGAGCAGTATATTACTTCAATGAAATCGGACAGATGCAGGTTGGTCTTGTTAATGTAAATGGCAAGATTTATGATTTCGGCCCAGATGGCAAGATGCTTACAGGAATGCAGGCAGTTGGTGATGGAGTTTACTACTTCGGCGCTGATGGTGTTATGGTTACAGGCCTCATTCAGGAAAAAGACGGCATTTATTATGCAGGCAAGGATGGAAAGGTTGTAACAGCTCAGACAGTAAAGATTGGCAAAGCTCAGTATCTATTCGGCGTAGATGGAAAGCTTGTTGTTAATCAATTAGTTCAGATTGGTAAATGGTTATATCAGACTGATGAAACAGGTGCTGTTATTGCATCTGCACCAGCACCAACTACAAAATAAAAAAGAGCTCCCTGACAAATTAGCCAGGGAGCTTTTTAAATATTAAATATAGTATTAAGAAACATATCTATTTCTATGCTTCTTCATCCTCATCTTCAATTTCTTCCATTAAATCTTCTACATCATAAAGCTGTCCTTCAACAAGCTCTGTGTATATCTTACCATCCAGATGGTCAATTTCGTGGAGAAGTGCACGTGCCATAAGGCCTTCACCTTCTACGATGATCTCTTCCATATCCTCATTGAGAGCCTTTACCTTAGCGTAATTAGGTCTAGTAACCTGACCTGTTTTGCCAGGAACTGAAAGACAGCCCTCATTTCCTGTCTGTTCACCAGAAGTCTCAAGAACTTCAGGATTGATGAGAGTAACAGGGCCTTCACCAACATCGATAACACAGATTCGTCTTAAAACTCCAACCTGTGGAGCAGCAAGACCAACACCATCTGCATCATACATTGTGTCATACATATCCTCAATAAGAGTCTTTAAACGAGGAGTAAGAGTCTTTACAGGCTTACAAACCTTTAAAAGTACATCGTCCTTACCCCATTCTCTAATTTCTAATAATGCCATAATAATTCCTTTCTATACCCA
>JAEEGL016026341.1_pt1 | contig 10536 bp, 6 predicted proteins | sample 9134231 | NCBI WGS metagenome assembly JAEEGL01 (sample SAMN16246548, study PRJNA631951) | gut metagenome | biome: gut microbiome; feature: rumen; material: fiber-attached | host: Bos | place: Iran: Karaj | collected 2018-10
GTGTGCCCGGGAAGAGGTCTGGGGACGGGAAGGACTGCAGTTTAGGGAAGACGATCCCCGACACCGCCGACAGTGGTCTTCCAATCCGTGCGTTGCCGCGCGGGCGCATCTGATCGTTCCGGCGGGGGCGGATGTAAGGATCCGCCTTGTGATCAGCGCGGAGCGGAGCAGGGAAGGGGCGTTGTGGGGCGCGTTTTTGGCGGAACGTCCGATGCTGGATCGTGCAGATCCGATCTTTGCCGCTTTGCGTGTCAAGCGAAAGGAAGGAGAACAGTGGCACAGCATGGCGCAGCGGATCAGCGCACGCCTGCTGATCGGGCATATCGGCGGTCAGATGCCGGAAAGCGTCCCGAAAGACGCCGTTCGAGCGCTGTGGACAGTCGGCATTTCAGGAGAGCAGCCGTTGCTCCTTGCGCAAACCAATATGGACGGCAGTATGGACCCGTTTCCGCTGTACTGTTTTGCAATGTATCGGCGAGCCGCCATTCCGTGTGAGATGGTGGTCATTTGCAGTGACACGGATGCATATCTGTGTCCAAGCCGACAAGCGGTGCTTGACATTGCGGCGGAGTTCGCCATCACGCCTGCTTCGGGCCTCTATACGCTGCAGCGACGGGCGCTGGATGAAACGGTCATTGATGCATTGTCTATGGCGGCATATATCGATTTTACGTCGCTGTTTTCCCCGCAAAAGATCAATCGGGGAAAACCGGACCGTTTTCCTATCTCAAAAGAGCAAATGTGCGAACCGGAAAACGGAGAGTTATCAACGATCCCGGAGGGCCATCTCCCGCCGCTCGTATGGAGCAGCGTGCTGGCGGGCCCGCGCTTCGGGTGTATCATGCAGGACAACGGCCCCGGAGAAATGTGGTACGGGAATGCGAGATTGTTTCGTCTGACCGATTGGACGATGGATCCGCTGGGAGACAATATGCAGGAAGAGCTCTTCTTTTCGGACGGAAGCCGGGCGGTGTCTCTTTTTGCGGCGAAAGGCGAGCAGGGAAGAGTTCGGTTTGAACTCGGCTGCTGCATTTACAACAAACGGGCCGACGGGATCCGCGTTCAGACGACCGTTTTCTGCCCGATGGAGATACCGGCCCGCGTTTTTTGCATCGAAGGATGGTCGGAAACGCCGGTCCGCCTGATCTGGCGGATTCGTCCGCTTTTGGGAGAAAAAGAATCGCACAGAACATTTTTGATCCAACGCAACGGAACGGAAGGCGGACTTTTATATGAAAACGCGGGAAATCTTTTCTATCAGGGAAAGAAGCTGCTGTGTATCTCCGATCCGCCCTTTGCCGGCGTAAGTCCGCCGGCGACCGGCTCCGATGCGGTGGGAGAAATGCGCAGCGCGCCCGTAGATGGCGCATTCCGCATTTGTCTTGTCGCCGGAGCCTGCTCGGAGCGGGAGGAAGAAAAAACGCTTGCCGCCTTGGCCGAAAAAGGATTCTCGGAAAGAGAGATGGAGCGAACAAAAACCTACTATAAAAATCGGTGTACGATCCTCCGGCTTTTCACTCCTCATGAGGAGTTGAACCGCTATATTTCCGGTGCGTGCCTGTATCAGACGCTTGCGTGCCGGCTTTTCGGAAGAGCATCTCTGTGGCAGAGCGGAGGTGGATACGGATTTCGCGACCAACTGCAGGACGTTTGCGCGCTTTGCATCGCAGACCCGGATCTTTCGGAAGAGATGCTGGTGCTTGCCGGTAGCCGCCAGTACGAGGAGGGAGACGTGATGCACTGGTGGCATGAGTTGACGGAGGAGTGCCGCGGCGTACGGACGAGATGCAGCGACGACCTTCTTTGGTTGCCGTATGCGGTATCCGTTTTCATTCAGACGACCGGGCGGGCTTCGATACTGCGCAGAGAGATCCCCTATCTTCATTCTGCTCCGCTCGAGCATGGAGAGCGAAGCAGATATGAAGCGCCGGAAGTATCATGTCGAAAGGAAAGCCTTTTGACTCACTGCGTCCGGGCGTGCGATGCGCTGATCGAACGCGGCTTCGGCGCGCACGGCCTGCCGTTGATGCTGGACGGCGATTGGAACGACGGTATGGATGCTGTCGGCCGAAACGGAAGCGGGGAAAGCGTGTGGCTTGCGTTTTTTGCATCCGACGTTTTCCGAAGGACCGCCGCTATGTGCTGCATGGAAGGAAACGAAAAGAAAGCCGAAGAGCTTATGTTTTTCTCGGAGAGCATGGCGCAGGCGGCGCTCGCATGCAAGGCGGGCAAGCTTTATCTTCGGGCGTTTGACGATGAAGGCCGACCGCTCGGGAACGGAGAGGGTGAAGGCGCAGTCGACAGTTTGTCACAGGCCTTTTCAACGATCGTGCCGCAGGGAGATCCGAGTGAGAAAAAAACGGCGGTTTGCGAAGCGGTAGAGCGGCTCTTTGATCCGGAACACAATTTGATCAAACTGCTGGATCCGCCGTTTTCTCCGGGACCGAACAGCCCGGGATATATTGCGGATTATCCGCCCGGAGTGAGAGAAAACGGCGGGCAGTATACCCACGGCGCGATATGGCTCGCGATGGCGTGCTTCGCGGTCGGAAAGGGGGATCTCGGATGGTGCCTTCTTTCCGCCCTGCTTCCGTCTGCACGGCCGGAAGAGATACGAAAGACAGAGGATTTCGTTTTGACCGCAGACGTTTATTCGCACCCGGACTGCGTCGGGCAGGGAGGGTGGAGCTGGTATACCGGCGCCGCAGGATGGTACTTTCAGGCAGTTCTCCACTGTATGATCGGTCTTCGGGCGGAGCGCGGCGTTTTCATGTTCAGGCCCTTCATTCCGTCGGAGTGGACCGCGTGGAATGCGGACCTGCGCATCGGGAAAGCCCTTTTCCATATCCGCGCGGAGAGGGGCGAGCGATCCGAAACGGTTCTCGACGGAACGCCAATTGAAACCGGAGTTGACCCGTGGAGGATGGAAGGGGAGCATTCGCTTTTGCTTGCAGTGCCGTGCAAAATTGTGCTATAATAAACAAAACGCAAGGAAATGTTCCCCGGAGGAGGTGCGTATATGTTTTTGACGGTCGACAGCGAAACCATGAATGAACTGCTCCGGACGCCGATGGAGAATACGGCCCGATGGATCACATTCGGAGCCATTGCCCTGACCCTGCTGGTTTTGGTCGCAGTCGCGATTTTTCGAGACATCCCGGTGTTCAAGCACACCATATTCAACACCCAGAAGAAGACGATTCGGGCGACGCTGGTGCGGAAATATACGCTCTCCGAGGAGGATATGGAAGAAAGCCGCCGCAGTGCGGCGGGCACCGGGCTGCACGGCTCCGGTCTGCATTATATGGCACTCTTTTCCGGGGAAGGCATCAAAAAGCCCATCGCGCTTGAGATGAAAAGCGGAGAATGGAATGATCTGCCCGATTCCGGCGAAGGGATACTGGAGTATTCCGGCAGCGTTTTGATCCGCTTTGAGACGGACAAGCAATAACGGAAGGAGAGAATGATTATGCTCAAAGGGATCCCGGTCATCCTGTCGCCGGAGCTGCTCAAGATCCTGGATGAGATGGGACACGGAGACGAGATCGTTCTTGCGGACGGCAATTTTCCGGCCGAGTCCGTTGGGCAGAGGGTCGTGCATTGTGAGATGTGCGGAACTTTGCCGCTGCTGAAAGCGATCCTGCGTCTTTTTCCGCTGGATACGTTTGTGAGCGCTCCGTGCGCCTTGATGGAGGTCGCGTCTGTCGATCGGTATACGCCGGAGATCTGGCCGGCATACCGTGAAGCGATCCGGACCGCCGAAGGAAGAGCGGTCGAGATCGAAATGCTGGAACGCTTTGCATTTTACGAGCGAGCAAAGAAAGCCTATGCCGTTATCGCGACCGGAGAGCGCGCCCGGTATGCAAATATCATCCTGAAAAAGGGCATTATCGAGACGGGAGAAGAGCTGTAATGCGTGTTTGTCTGGTTACCGGGGCGTCCGGAAGTATCGGCTCCGCGATCTGCCGCAGCCTTTCGGCAGAGCATTATTCCTTTGCCCTGCACTGCAATGGTAACGAATCCGCCGCAGAAGCGCTGCGGGTGGAATTGCGCGATCGCGGATGCGACGCGGAGATCTTTCAGGCGGACCTTTCCGTTCCGAAGCAGGCGCAGGATCTGGTCGAACGGGTCCTCCGCCGCTTTGCGCATGTGGATGCGTTGGTATACTCCGCGGGAGCCGCGACCAGAGAACTTTTTACGGACGTGGCGGAGGAGACGTGGCAAAAAACGAGCGAGATCAACCTCGGAAGCGCGTTCTTCACGGCGCAGCGCTGCGCGCGTGACATGATTTCCCGAAAGAGCGGAAATATCGTGTTTGTTTCCTCTATGTGGGGGATTGCCGGGGCGTCCTGCGAAGCCGCCTATTCCGCGGCGAAAGCAGGAATGATCGGCCTTTGCAGGTCCCTTGCGAAAGAGCTCGGCCCTTCGGGAATCCGCGTCAACTGCGTCGCGCCCGGAGTGATCGATACGCCGATGAACGCCGATTTGTCTGAAAACGAGATGCGCGCCCTTGCGGAGGATACCCCGCTCGGGCGCATCGGAACGCCGGAGGACGTCGCGTCGGCGGTCGCCTTTCTTCTTTCGGAGGAAGCTTCCTTCATCACCGGCCAGACCCTGTCCGTGGACGGCGGATTCATTCTTTGAGCGCAAATACTGAAAAACCTGTGCGAGAAATTCGCACAGGTTTTTTGCTGCATAAGAGAAAACATTGTCGCGCCAAACGACTTGAAATCACTCTATTCTCCGACAAACACGATACCCGTTTCCGGATCCATGGAAGCGATGCGGGCAAGCGATTCCACCCGGACGCCGGTCGCCCGAATGGTGTCGCCGCCGGGCTGAAACGCTTTTTCAATGGCGATCCCTGCGCCGACGAGCGTCGCGCCGGACTGGCGCACCAGATCAATCAAGCCTCTCAGCGCCTCGCCGTTTGCAAGAAAATCGTCAATGAGAAGAACGCGGTCTTCAGGGCGCAGATACGCTGCGGAAACCAGAATATCATATTCTCTTCCATGGGTAAAAGACATGATCTTGGAGGTGTAGATATCTCCGCTGACGTTTTTTGTCTGGGCCTTTTTGGCAAAAACGACCGGGCAGGAGAACTGCTGCGCGCAGAGACAGGCCATGCCGATCCCGGATGCTTCGATGGTGAGTATCTTTGTGACTTTCTCATCGGCAAACAAGCGCCGGAACTCTTTCCCCATTTCTTCAAAAAGAGCGACGTCCATTTGCTGGTTCAAAAAACGGTCGACCTTGAGGATGTCGGCGCTGAGAATTTTCCCTTCCTTGCGGATGCGATCTTCCAACAGTTTCATGAACGGCCTCCGAAAATAGAACGATCGAAAAAAGATATAATTATTTTACAATATCAGGTCGAAAAATGCAACGGTTCAAATTCATAAAAAGCATCGTCGTTCCTTTTTTGGTCCGTGCTTCCGAATGAAAAATGTTTGCGCGGAACGGCCCGCTTGTGATATACTTATATACAGAAAAAACGACGCGATTTGACATGCGGTACGCTGCGTGGGATGATGATCGGAAGACCGAAAAAACAGAAAGAGACGGATGATGCAGAATGGAATGGATATGGATTGCCCCGCTGGCGCTTTTTTTGATTTGGCTTGCCGTCGGATTTGGTTTTTTCTGTTATTCTTTCGCGCGCGGAAAGGAACTGCAAATCGTCCGGAAAGCAGAGGATCCAAAATCGAAATACCATCCGTTTCTTGAAACGCTTCGCAATGGGCAGGACTGGTTCCGGGCGCATCCCGGCGAAATGGTTTCCATCACGTCCGAAGATGGGTTGACGCTTCGCGCAAGGTATATTCCCGGCGATCCGAAGAAGTGCATCGTTCTGATGCACGGCTACCGTTCGCGCCCGACAAACGACTTCTGCGCCGTCGCCTCTATCTACCACGAAAAGATGGGGATGAGTCTGCTGCTGCCATATCAGCGGGCACATGGTGAAAGTGACGGACTGGTGCTCACACTGGGAGACCGCGAACGAAAAGACGTCAATCTTTGGGTGAATTATGCGGCGAAACGCGTCGGCGAATCCGGGATACTCTTTTTGTCCGGTGTTTCCATGGGCGCGGCCTCCGTTTTGATGTCGCTCGGATACGAACAGCCGAAGCAGCTGCGCGGCGTGATTGCAGACTGCGGATTTACGTCTCCGGCAGAGATCATCGCGCATGTGATCCGTACGGGCTTCCATATGCGGAAATTCCCGTTTTACTATTCCATGTTGCTGTTTGTCAAAATCGCCGGTTTTTCGCTCAATCGGGCAGATGCGCGAAAGGTCCTTGCCGAAAATCACATACCGATCCTGTTTATCCACGGCGTTGAAGACAGTTTTGTGCCTTGTTGGATGACACGCGAGAACTATGCGGCCGACGCAGGAGAAAAGGAAGCGGTCTATGTGGAAAAAGCGGAACATGCGACCTCCTATTTGCTCGAACCGGATCGCGTCGAACGAAAAGTCACGGAATTCATTCAGAAACATATTGTAGATTGAAAAACGGTACAGTCTCGGGCGGACTGGGCAAGGAAGATGAGAAAGCGATCAAAAACTTCAACGAATATGCAGAGGCTTTTGATAAGTTAATTTACAAATTATCAATATAAGAAAACAACGAGACGGGGATTGCTCCCCGTCTCGTGTTTTTTGCTTGTATCGCTGCCTTAAAAACCTTTACAAGCTGTACCATTAAAGAGTGTACAGGCTATTATTTTTTCAGCAAAATGAAGGCCATTCCGTAGGGAGCGATATCCGAAAGCGTCAACCGATCGCCTTGAAGCGTTCCGGTGCAGTTGACGAATTCGGCGGAAACCCATTCCTCACCGAGCGGGATCGTCGGCTCATAGATGGAATCCAGAGAGAAATTCCAGACGCCGAGTGCAAGACTGTTTTCGTTGCGTTTGGTGAGAAGATACGCGTCGGGGGATTTCGTAAGACATGCGTCGAGCGGACGGCGGCGAATCCATGCAAGCTGCCGGATCAGCATTTCCTGCGTTGCATAATTCCGGAAAAGCATGGAGACTTCGCGAACCAGTTTGGCCTCGAACGGGAACAGCAGAAAACGCTGGCCGTTTGCATTCTCATATCGATACGCGGGAATATCGCCTTCGGGCCCGCAGAAATGGAATATCGATTCTGCACCGGGCTTCATATTGAAGGTGGGGAATGGCATCCCGTCATTGTCATACATTCCGGAACGGAAGGTAAAGGTCTGCCCGGCTTCGGGATAGAAGACTGCGGTCGCCAGACGGGAAGCACCGATGGAGGAGAGGCCTACGTCAAAGCCGCGTTCCGTCAGGATCCGGGCGGCCGGCGCGTCGAGAACGGCGCCGCAATCGAGCATCTCGGCCGGCGCATGCCGCGCGTTCTCGCCGAAGATAACGGTGACGTCCGGCTCGGTATACTGCATCGGGATCGCGTTGTCGCAGAGCATGCGGGCGCTCGCAGGCGCAAAATCCTTTCCCACATATTTATCGTCAACAAAGGGTTCGGGCAGAACGGCGTCTTTCAGCCGGTGCATGCAGTCATACACCCGGACTCCGCACGGCTTTTTGTTGTCAAAGAGGCGGGAGATCTCCTTGTAAAGCGGCAAATGGCGCTCATGCCGATCGATATATCCGCGTTCATAAAACGGTGTGCAGCTATAGTCGATCATATATTTGAGAATACCGTCAAGATGGCCGTCCGCACGGAGCGCGGTGTCAAGCGCTTCCAGATGGGCGGCGGGAACGGTGTGCCGCGGCCGCGGAAAGACGTCGCCTTCGGAAAAGATCTCGATCCCTTCATTTTCACACCAGGAAGCCTGCATGCGCTCCAGTTCGATGACGTTCGCCATATTGCAGCCGAAAAAGCTCTTGTTTGCCCAGTACGCGGCGCCGATGAGCCGGAGAAACGGTTTGGTTCCGCCGGCGAACGTCTTGGCAAGTTCGATGGAATCCACGCCGTCGATATCCCATGTGTCAAGAACTGCGCAGTGACCGAGGCGAACGGAGGGATTGACGGAATCCACGGCGCTGCGAAGCGAACGGGCAAAATCAAGCAGGCTGTCGCGGTTCACCTGCATCCAGACATCGCGATACTTGTTCGGTTTCCCCGAGAGCGCTTTGGCGGACAGGGTTTCCCGGTCCATCTCCTCGCCGAGAAGAGCGGAGACCCGTGCGAGATGCAGAGGGCAGAAGCAGCCGACGAGGCCTCTGCGATAACCGAGACGATAGTCATCGTCGATCATGATCAGATCCGGGCCGGTAGCCGCAAGCTCGGCGATCCAGCCGCGGTATTTTTTTGCAAATTGCTCGTCCAAAGGACAGATACTGTCTGTGCTGATTCGGCCGTTGGACGGTATGATCCGCTGAAACGCGGGATCCAGATCGGAATCGCCGCCGTGGCCGAACGCATTGATCCATACGCCGACCTCATAGCCCTTTTCCCGCAGCACGGGGATCTCTCTGCGGAGAAATTCGAGGGAATTCCGTTTTGCTTCCTCGGTAGAGAGGCAGTGCGGCTGGGTGATGAATACGCGGTCCGCTTTGGCGCGTGCCAATTCTTCAAAAGTCTGTTCGCGGCGTTGTTCGGTGAAGTAGGGCGATACGGGAATAGACAGTTTATACATGTCTCCGCCTCCTTTATTATTTTTTCAAAAGAATGAAGGCCATACCGAAGGGATCCAGATCGGACAAAACCAGCCGGTTATCCGAAAGCGTTCCCGTACAGTTGACGAATTCAGCGGAGCTCCATTTTTCTCCAAGAAGAATCGTCGGGGTGTGAATGTCGTCCCGGAAGAAGTTCCAGACGCCGACGGCCATGCCGGTTGCATCTTTCTTGGTCATGAGATAGACGTCCGGGCTTCCGGGGAGATGCGCGTCCAGCGGTTTGCGGCGAATGTGCGCGAACTCCCGGACCAGCTGCGCCTGTGTGTAATAGTTGCGGAACAGCATCGGTATATCGCGTACGACCTTCGCCTCAAAGGGGTAGACGAGGAAGCGTTGACCGTCTTTGTTTTCGTAACGGTAGGCGAAAACGGATCCCTTCTCACCGCGATATTCCGAGACGGTCTCCGCAGACGGCTTTGCCTCCAAACGGTAAAAGCCTTTCCCATTGAAAGGGGTCACCATCCGAAAGAAGCATTCCTCATCCTTTTCGGGGAAGTAAACACTTCGGACGGAAACTGCTTCGCCGAAAGACTGAAGGCCCACGTCAAAGCCCCGCTGGGTCAGAATATGCGCCGCAGGCGCGTCAAGAATCGCGCCGCAGGCGAGCATTTCCGCAGGCGCATGCCGCGCGTTCTCACCGAAAATAACGGTAACGTCCGGCTCCGTGTACTGCATGGGGATCGAGTTGTCACAAAGGAATTTGGCGCTTGCGGGCACGAAATCCGTTCCCACATATTTGTCATCGACATAGGGTTCGGGCAGAACGGCGTCCTTCAGCCGGTGCATGCAGTCGTATATGCGGACGCCGCAGGGGGTTTTTCCACCGAAGAGACGCGAGATCTCTTTGTAGAGCGGCGCGTTGCGAACGTGACGGTCGATATACCCCGTTTCATAAAACGGCGTGCATTCATAATCGATCATGTACTTGAGGATCCCATCCGGACGGCCATCCGCGCGCAGCGCGGTGTCCAGGCCTTCCAGATATGCGGCCGGAACGGCGTGGCGCGGCCGCGGAAAGACATCACCCTCAGAAAAGACCTCGATACCGGCCTCCTTGCCCCAAGTGGTCTGCATCCGCTCCAACTCGATCACGTTTGCGATATCGCATCCGAAAGATTGCCCGTTCGCCCAGTATGCGGCGCCGATCAGACGGAGGAAAGGCTTGGTATTGCCGGCAAACGCCCGGGCGAGCGCAATGGAATCCACCCCGTCGATATCCCACGTATCCAGCACCGCACAGTGACCGAGCCGGATGGTCGGGTCCACGGAGTCAACGGCGCGGCGCAGTTTCTTTGCAAGATCGAGAAGCGAATCGCCGTTTACTTTCATCCATGCATCCCTATATTTGCCGGGACCGCCGGACACTGCCTTCTTTGCAAGCATTTCCCGGTCGATCTTCTCGCCGAGGATCGCGGAAACCTTCGCAAGATGCAGGGGGCAAAAGCACCCCGTGAAATCGGAACGGTAGCCGAGCCGATAGTCGTCGTCCAGCATGATGAGAGACGGGCCTTCACGGGCGACCGCCGCCACCCATTCGGCAAATTCGTCGGTGTACGCGTCGTCCAAAGGACAGAAACTGTCGGTGCTGATCTTGCCGTTCGCAGGCACGATGCGCTGGTATTCCGGATGGCGGTCAAAACTGCCGCCGTGGCCGAGAGAACTGAGCCAAACGCCGACTTCATACCCTTCGGAGCGCATCAAAGGGATCAGGGTGCGGAGCGCCTCGAGTTGTTGTTTTTTTGACTCTGCCGACTCGATACTGCGTGAGATGCAGAGGAACACGCGATCCACACCGGAGCGCGCAAGCTCGGTCAGATACTGTTCTTTTCGCACGCCGGAGAAATTCAACATAATGGGAATTGCAAGCTGATA
>JAEEGL016173707.1_pt1 | contig 10536 bp, 5 predicted proteins | sample 9134231 | NCBI WGS metagenome assembly JAEEGL01 (sample SAMN16246548, study PRJNA631951) | gut metagenome | biome: gut microbiome; feature: rumen; material: fiber-attached | host: Bos | place: Iran: Karaj | collected 2018-10
ACACCTTCTCCAACTACTGGGACAGCACGGGCACGCCCAGTTTCCTGTTGGAGCAGATGCGCCGGCGGGAATACGACCACGAAACCGCCCTGAACGAATGGTACGGCGAGGAGATCTTCTCCGCCTACGAACTCGACCGCCTCGACATCACGGGGCTGCTCTGGCAGACAGGATACCTCACCATCCGAGACATCAGGCAGGGCGTCACCGAACTCCAGTATCGGCTGGACTTCCCTGACCGCGAGGTGCGCCAGACCTTCATGGGCAGACTCCTGGAGAACTATGCGGGCCTCGGGAGGGGACGCGCGCTCCCCGTCATGGAGACGATGATCCAGGCCATCCGGAAGGACGATCCCGACGGCTTCCTGGCGCTCGTCCAGGCGATGCTGGCGAACATCGACTACAAGCTTCACATCCCCGACGAGAAATACTATCAAACCGTGTTCTTCGTCGTGTTCAAGCTGCTGGGGGTCTGGATCGAGGCGGAATCCTGCACGAACGAGGGGCGCATCGACGCCTTCATCCGCACGCAGAAGGCGGTCTACATCTTCGAGTTCAAGCTCGACAAGACGGCGGAGCGGGCCGTCGGGCAGATCCTCGCCCGGCGCTACTACGAGAAGTTCCTGGACAGCGGCCTGCCCATTCGCCTGATCGGAGTGAACTTCGACTCCGCCAAGGGCCGCATCGACGGCTGGAAGGAGTTGAAGGCGCCCGACAAGGCGAAATAGTCATCTGGCGATGCCGCACTGGGCCTATTGCCTGTTGCAAGGGGCTTGAACAACAGGAGGGCACGATCGACCTCGACGGCGAGGCCGTCGCCGACATCCTGCCCAGCCCGCTTCCCCATACGGGTCGGCAATCGCCGCCATTTTATGCCCGAAATTGTTGCCACGGCGACCTCGCCGTGGCGGTCCGCCGAGCGCACGGTGCCCAATCAGGCCCGCCACAAGCCGTAGCCAAGGTCTTGGAATCGACTATCGCCCATTTACCGCGCCGCCACGGCGAGCCGCCGTGGCAACCATGTTCGGGGCGTGCCCCAGGCAATCGGCGCCATTTTCGCGCCCGAAGTTGTAGCCACGGCGTCCTCGCCGTGGCGGTCCGCCGAGCGCACGGTGCCCAATCAGGCCCGCCACAAGCCGTAGCCAAGGTCTTGGAATCGACTATCGCCCATTCACCGCGCCGCCACGGCGAGCCGCCGTGGCAACCATGTTCGGGGGGGCACTCAGGCAATCGGCGCCATTTTCGCGCCCGAAGTTGTTGCCACGGCGTCCTCGCCGTGGCGGTCAGCCGAGCGCACGGTGCCCAATCAGACCCGCCACAAGCCGTAGATAAGGTCTTGGAATCGACTATCGCCCATTCACCGCGCCGCCACGGCGAGCCGCCGTGGCAACCATGTTCGGGGCGTGCCCCAGGCAATCGGCGCCATTTTCGCGCCCGAAGTTGTTGCCACGGCGGCCTCGCCGTGGCGGTCAGCCGAGCGCGCGGTATCCAATCTGGCCTGCCACAAGCCGTAGCCAAGGCCTTGGAATCGAATATCGCCCATTCATCGCGCCGCCACGGCGTCCCGCCGTGGCAGGCGGGTGAGCCACACATGGTTTGCGATTGGGCGGCGGAATCGTTCGCTGCGTCGTTCGTCGGGGCGACCACGGCGGGACGCCGTGGCTACCTTTTACGGGGCATTACTTTGGTGCCTCGGCGATGGCGAGGCCACCGTCGGGGACGGAGAGCTCCGCCACCTTCCGGTTCAGCCACAAGGGCCGGACCAGCTCGGCGATGGCGAGGCCGCCGTCGGGGACGGAGAGGGTGATGCGGCCGTTCTGGACTTGCGCGGCGGTGGCGGTGCGGATGCGGAGACCGTCCCTGCCGTAGAGATACAGAGTGGCGGGGACGTCGGGGCATCCAGGCCATTCGAAGGTGCCGCTGTGGGAGGCGATGAGGCGCTCCCTGCCGACGACGATGCCTTCGTCCATGCGCAGGATGGTAATCGGGTAGAGTTTGCAGATGAAGTTGTCGCGTTCGGTGAGGACGAGATTGCAGCGGAAGGGCGAGTAGATGCAGCCCTGCGAGAGGGCGGTGCGGACGCCCTGCAGGAGGCCCTGGAGGGTGCCCTGGTCGCCGAAGTTGCCCAGGACCATGGGGACGGGGTTCAGGTGCGTCTGGGGCATGGAGCCGACGCCGTTGCCGCCTTCGCAGAAGCGCTGGTGCGCCATTTCCATGACTTCGGGGGTGCCCGAGGCGCCGTTGGTCATGAGGAAGCGCCCCGCGCCGTGCACCTTGCGGATGAGGGCGCGCTGGAATGGCACGCTGGTGAAGGCGTTGTCGCTCTTGCGGCGCAGCACCTTGCCGTTTTCGTCGAGGTCGGCGGAGTAGGGATCCTGGCGGGAGTAGTCGTAGCGGCTGTAGCCTCGGTGGTGGAAGGACCAGCTGAACTCGTCGCAGTAGATGCCGTCGGCGCCGACCTCTTCGAGGGCGCGTTCGACCATGGCCATCTGGCATTCCCAGAAGAGGGATCCAGGCAGGGCGTTGTAGTAGTAGATGCCGAAGTCCTGGTCGCAGAACTTGTTCAGCCAGCCGCGGCTGTAGGTGGCGGATTCGAAGGGGCGTCCGTCGGCGGTGCGGATGGCGCTGTCGGCGTATGGCCACTGCTCGGCGCAGGGCTTGTAGACGGCGAACATCGCGGGGTGCATCATCAGCAGCGCCATCGCCTCGGGGGCGGCTTCGCGCAGCGTGCGGACCTCCTCGGCGTAGAGGCGCCACTGCGGTTCGCGGTGGCGGAAGGTCGTGAAGGCGGCCGCGTCGAAGTCGGGGCATCTGCCTGGGGCGCGCGGGGCGCCGCCAGGGAGGCGCGGCCACTTGCCTGAGCGGATGGTCTCGACGTCGATGGTCCCCATCCAGGGGTCGAGGGTGACATAGCACTTGCCCAAATGCCCGAAGGCGCGCCGCATCTTCTCCGCCAGGTCCTTGCCAGGCGCGCGCCTTGGCGCGAAGCCCCAGAAGATGGGGGCGGGCATGGTCACGCGCCCGTTCAGCCCCCAGCGCCCGCGCAGGCGGTTCAGGAAGGCGTAGTAGTCGCCGTCCGTGTCGGCGTCCACGGTGAAGGTCCAGGTGATGGACTGGCCTGGGGCGAGGGCGAGCTGGTTGGTGTAGAGTTCGCCGACGCCAGAGGCGCAGCGCAGGCTCATCAGCAGGCGCAGCCAGGCGCTTTCGACGGCAACGCCGAAGGCGCAGGGCGAGGGGCGGTCGACCTCGAGGAAGAGGGTGGGATTCTGGCATTCGCTGGTGAGTTCGGTGGCGTCGGGGTTGCCGCCGAGGCGGAAGCGCGGGAGGACCTCCTCGTGCCCATGCAGGAAGAAACGGTGGCGGACGGGGACGCCGCGCTCTTGCTTCCCCGCGTTGGTCCAGGTCTCGGTGACGCGCAGCAGCCCGTCGCGCAGTTCGCAGATGCGCAGCAGCCGCAGGCCGCCGTTGAGTTCGGCGCGGACAACGAGGCGGCGGTCGCGCACTTCGGAGCGGAGGGCGCGGACGGGCTCGGCGGGCGCGGCGAGCGCGGGCGGGGTGTCGGCGGCCATGCCGACGGCGCTTTCAAGGCACAGCGCGCGGTTGGAGCGCTTGTCCAGCAGTTGCAGGCCGCCGTTGGGGGCGAGGCGGAGTTCCAGATGGCCCTGCGCCAGGGCGGGGGCGCCAGCCAGCGCCGCGCGCCTCGGGATTTTCGAGACGGCGGCGGTCGCGGCGACGGGCAGATAGCCGACGGCGCAGTCGCGCACCCAGACGTTGCTGCGGTCGGCGCGGGTGTTGATGAAAAGCAGCGTGTTGCCGTCGACGCCTCGGACGACATCGTCGAGGCGCAGCGTGAAGTCGGCGGCGTTCCCCTCGTTGCAGAGGGCGTTGACGGCGGCGGCATTCGGCCCGAAGCAGGTCATCAGGCGTTCACCGGAGAAGACGGGGAAGTGGCGGTCGGGATGGCTCTTGAGGTGGAAGACTGGCTCGCGCCCCAGCAGCCGCTCCGCCGACTTGGCATAGCGCCCAAGCGGTGCCTCGTTGCACTGGATCGCGATGCAGTAGTTGCAGCCCGCGGCGCGCGGCGCCTCCGCGTAGATCTTCGCCTGGAGGACGACGACATGGCCTGGACGGGCGGGCAGCGCAGGCAGGTCGACGGTCTTCGTCAACGGCGACTTGCCGCCGACCACGAAGTCGGGGATGCGGATCGTGGATTCAAGGGCGAAGGCGAACATGGGCATGAGCAGCGCAAGGAGGGAGGGTTTCATGAGGGGATGGGGGTGGCGGGCAAGGCAGGGAGGCGAGGGATGGGGGTGGTGAGCAAGGCAGGGATATAAGGGATCAAAGGGATTTAAGGGATGTGCTGGTGAGCAAGGCAGGGAGGCGAGGGATGGTGCTGGTGAGCAAGGCAGGGATAAAAGGGATCAAAGGGATTTAAGGGATGTGCTGGTGAGCAAGGCAGGGAGGCGAGGGATGGATGGCGGTGGGGGCCAGGTTATTTGACTTCCTGGGTGGGCATGGTGTAGGCGGAGGGCGGGGTCTGGAGGGCGCGGAGGCGTTCCAGGTCGAACTTGGGCTTTCGGTCGAAGGTGTAGAGGCCGTTGCGCTCCTGGTAGATGTCGGTGAGCTGGGTATAGCAGTATCCGAAGACGCGGGGATCGGCGCGGATGACGGCGAGCAGGCGTCCGATGCGGTCGAGCACCTCGTCGGCGCTCCTGGGGGCGGGGCCGTAGCTGAAGTCGCCCTCGCGGACGGGCCAGCCGATGCCGCCGATCTCGCTCAGGAAGAATGGCTGCCCAGTCCAGGGGACGCCCCAGGGGCGCTCGCCGTAGGGGTCGGTGAGGCATGGCGGCTGGAGGGCGGCGAGGCGGGCGGCGACCTCGTCGGGCTGGCCGTAGTCGTGGATGTCGTGGATGTCGCTTTCGGGGATGCGGTGGATGTAGCCAGAGACGTCGAGCACGGGGCGGGTGCGGTCGGCGGCCTTGGCGGCGAGGAACATCGCCTTGGTCAGTTCGTCGAGGAGCGCGAGGGTGTATTCATCCCCGACGGCGCGGCGGTGGGTCTCGTTGAGGCCGCACCAGCCGACGATGGCGGGGTGGCTGTAGTCGCGCGCGAGCGCCTCCAGCCACTGCCCGACCATGGAGAGGCCTGGCTGGTGGAGGGAGGGCGACGGCTCGCCCTCGGTGTTCCAGTCCCATCCCCAGTCGCCGAACTCGCCCCAGACGAGATACCCGAGGCGGTCGGCGTGGTAGAGGAAGCGCTCCTCGAAGACCTTCTGGTGGAGGCGCGCGCCGTTGAAGCCAGCCTGCTGCGCAAGGCGGATGTCCTGCTCCAGCGCCGCGTCGGAGGGGGCGGTCCAGATGCCGTCGGGATAGTAGCCCTGGTCGAGGACGAGGCGCTGGAAGACGGGGCGGCCGTTGAGGAGGAGGCGGGTGCCGTTGATGGTGAGGAAGCGCCAGCCCGCGTAGCTTTCGGCGGCGTCCGCGACGGTTCCGTCGGCGGCCTTGAGCTGGAAGCGGAGCCCGTAGAGGGCGGGGTCTTCGGGGGACCACGGACGGCGCGCGGCTTTCGGAATGGAGAGGTCGAGCGCGGGCGTCAGCGTGGCGTCGGCGCGGGCGTCGGCCTCCGCGATCGCCTCGCCGTCGGGGGAGAGAAGCGTCGCGTGGAGCACGCCCCCTGGGCGGTTGGCGGTGACGGGGACTTCGATGCGGAAGCCCGCCTCGGTCGGGGTGACGCGCGGGCGCTTCATCCGCCAGGCGCCGACGGGTTCCAGCCAGACACTCTGCCAGATGCCACTGGTGCGGGTGTAGCAGCAGGCGTAGTTCTCGCGGCGGTTGGACTGCTTGCCGCGCGGGCGGTTGCGGTCGCGCAGCGTCTGCGCGCGCACGATGATCTCGTGTTCCGCGCCAGGGCGGAGCGGCAGGTCGGCGGTGAACGGGGTGAAGCAGCCGCAGTGGCGGACGACTTCGGCGCCGTCCACCCAGACCGTCGCGAGGTAGTCGACCGCCTGGAAATGGATCAGCAGGCGCTCGCCGCGCCACTCCCGCGGCACCTGGATTCTGCGGCGGTACCAGACCGTCTCCATGAAGTCGGTCTCGCCGATGCCCGAGAGCACCGCCTCAGGCGCAAAGGGCACCAGGATGCGGCGCGAAAAGGGCACCTCGGCGGGCGCGAACTGCGCGGGCGCCGCCGCGAAGTCCCACCAGCCGTTCAGGCATTGCCAGACGGGGCGCCGCCACGACGGGCGGGGATATTCGGGGCGCGGGATCATGCTGTCGTTCATCATTGTCGTCATGGATGGGTGCACGCGTTTCGGCGGCGGGCCGCCAACGGATTCAGGCATACATACATATTTTAATCTGCCCTGCGGAGAATAACATAGAGAATCTTTGCGAAAACATGAAATTTCTTATCATAATTCCGCGCTGGCGGCCATTTTCTGCGGCATTCGATAATATGGTAAGGGCATGACCAATCCACGCCCCATCCCGATTTTCCACGAGACGCTGTGGTATCTGGAGGAGGAGTTGACGCGGCCCGCCTACACGCTGGAATCGGCGGGCATCACCTTCCCTGATGAACGCTACTGCATCCACCGTCCCAACGGCGAACACTTCTTCACCTTCGAGGCCGTGCTCGCGGGGCATGGCGAAATCCATCTGGACGGGCAGGTCATCCACGCGGGGCCAGGGGACGCCTACATTCTGCCCCCCGACACCCCTGTGCACTATGCCGCCGTCCCCAGCGACCCATGGCACAAGATCTGGATGAACATCGGCGGGGCGCTGCCCGAGGCCCTTGTCGACAGCTACCAGCTGCGCGGCCAGATCCTCTTCCCTGGATGCCGAATCCAGCGCGAGTTCGAGACGATGATCGCGCGGCTGCGCCAGCCCGATGCCGAGACGCCCCTCGCCGTCGCCCTCGCCCTGCACCGCATCTGCGCCGCCCTCTCCGCGCACCGCCAGGGGCGCACCCCCGCCAGCGAACTGGCGCAGCGCATGAAGCAGCACTGCGAGGCGCACTGGCGCGAGGGCTTCCGGCTGAAGGAACTGGCCGCCCTCATCCACCGCAGCCCCGTCCAGGCCCTGCGCATCTTCCGCGACGCCTACGGGCGCACCCCCGGGCAGTGGCTCCAGCAGCGCCGCCTCGCCCTCGCCAAGCAGTATCTCATCAACACCGACTGCACCCTCCGCGCCCTCGCCACGCTCCTTGGCTTCCAGGACGAGTTCTATTTCGCCAACTGGTTCCGACGTCACGCAGGCATCTCACCTGGACAGTTCCGCCGCGCGCAGTAATGACGCATCCACGCAGGCCATTCCCGAAAAGTGGCAATTTTGCCAGTTTTTGGGAATAGGATTTCCTGGATTGACTTGAAATCGGCGTTTTATCGGCTTCTTTATTCCCGAAAACTGGAAAACTTGCCAGAAAAAGGGATCCGTCCGCCTTCGCCATTCCGCATGAGGAGAAGCGCGCCCAGGAAGTCCGTCCGCTGGAGCGCATCGGCGATTCGTTCCGAAAGATTGTCGTCGTGCACGACAACATCAGCGCACGGCGTGACGCATCGGGCATCACCACTGTCGGCATCCGCAAGTTCCTGCTGGACGAGAACAGTCTCGAATGGTAGGCCTCCAGTCATGCGCATCGGGATAGGATTGCATCCCGCCGTTTTTCGCAGATCAATTCCTCTTCTGGCATTGGGAAAAGAGTGTTTTCGGCTGTAAAGTACGTCCGTTGGGCGGTTATCCTCCCTTCTTAGGGGACATGGAATGCCGCTTTGTTTCGCGGACCTCTTCAGAACGCAGGGAGACTGTATGGCGATTCGCTGGCGCAACTGGCATGGCTTTGTGGTGTTTGAGGGGTTGGATGTCCCGACGGGCGGCGGAGTGCAGATCGAGTACCGCAATCCAGGGAACGGCCGTCTGTATCCGTGCTGCATCATGCCCAACCTCACCGAGGAGGAACTGCAGAGACCCTGCAACAACCAGGACTGGAACTACGCCACGCAGTTTCTGGGCTACGTCGAGGGCTACCAGATCCGCGACAACCAGGTCTACTGGAACTACCCGGTGGACTTCGACGGCATCCCCGAGGAGCGGACCTATCCGGTGCGTCTGCGCCGTCTCGCGCCGGGCGGCGCGGCGCTGTCGGACGACACATTTGCGGTGACGGTCGATCCAGGCGCCGTGGTCTATCTGAACAACTGGCACGAGTGGAGCAATGTCGCGCCCGAGCCCTACACCAAGATGAAGAACTGGCGCGTCAATGACCCGACGGACGTCCCGTCCGGCTGGTATGTCGCGAGTGACGACTTCGGGTATCCGCGGCTGACGTCGTTCGGCATGGACAAACTGCCGCCAGTTTCGTATTGCCCGAAACTGAGCGGGCGCTACGACGTCTACCTCGGCTTTCGGGAGACGGTCGCGGAGATGTCGGTGCGTCTGCCAGGCGGCGTGGTGCGCGATTTCCGTATCAGTTCCAGCAATGTGCCGACGACCCGCTTCAACCGGGAGATCTACCTCGACAGCGCCGACTTCACGCCGTCCGACTGCATCGAGATCGCGCGCCGCACGTCGGCCGAGGTCAATCGGCTTCGGCGCTTCGGCGATCTGCTCTATGTCAAGCTCGTGCCCGCCGAGCCTCGGCAGCTGGTCAGGCCTGCGGCGCTGCCGGAGGGCTTCGAGACGGTCTTCTACTCCGAGCCCTACAGCATCTGCTACTTCCACTGCCTCCAGAACGAGGCGCAGGCCGCGCGCGTGGCGGAGAGCTACTCGGCCCTCGGCGTCGACAAGGTGATCTGCCAGACGGGGCGGGTCGGGTCGCGCATGATGCACTACAACTCGGCCGCGGGGGCGATTGCGGATCCCGCCATGGGGGACGACCTCGAGATCTCCAACGGGGCCGCCGAGGCGATGCGGCACATGAATGTGGTGCCGGTGTTGGCGGAGGCCTGCCGAAAGCGCGGCATTCGGTTCCTGGCGGAGATCGGCATCAACATCCCCTACAAGGACAGCCCGCTCGAGAGTCCCTGGATTCGGGAGCACGAGGATTGCTGGCATCCACGGCACCAGCTCTTTCTGGACTACAGCCGAGAGGATGTGCGGGAGTTCTCCGCGACGCTCTATGCGGAGCTGGCGGACCTCCCGGTCGACGGCATCGCGGTGAACTGCACGCGCTACCCCTACGGGATCACCGGCGAGGATCTGGTCGCGGTCTTCCGCAAATTCGCCGCGAAGATCGGTCTGAAGCGGCGGAAGGAACTGGAAATCAATCTATCGATTGTGGCGGGCCTGCCGGAGTTCTACGCGGCGCTGGAGACGCTGTTAGCCGAGGACCTCGTCGATTCGCTGTGCGTCGGGCGGATGATATGCGTCTATCCGACGGTCGACCTCACGCCCTACCGCAGACTGCTGGACCGCTATCCAGGCAAGAAACTCTACGGCAAGATCGACGGCTGGCTGCCCAACCACACCGGCCTCAACCAGTCGCCCCTGCCGCGCCCGTCGGACTGCGCGGAACTGGTCAAGGCCTACAGCGGCGCGGGGGCGGACGGGGTCTTCTTCTATCAGTCGGAGCAGATCCTGATCGACCCGTTCCTGACCAGGTTCGTGCAGAGCCTGAAGGCGTGAGGCAGAGTAGTCGTCCAACGAAAGGGGCCATTGCCCGTTGGGCGGTTTTGATGTTGGATGATAAGAATGTCCATGTTTTTGACAAGAACCTCTATTTTCTTTTGACGGATTCATGCTAAAATAAGCATAAGACCAAATTGCGGGGGAGATTTGGCGGTGGAGGTGTCCGATGAAGCGAATCTGGATCTCGTTGCTGTTGGCGGCGTTGTGGCTGGGGGCGGTCGAGCCTGCGTTGCAGGTGCGTTTTGGCGCGCAGCCGCAGCGTCTGTCGGTGGGGGGCAAGGTTGTCGAGGTGCCTGCGGGGGATGCGGATGGGTGGTGCGCCTTCGGGCGGCGGGGGCTGGCGCTGCCGATGTCGTCGCTGGTGGGGAAGAGCGGCACGATCCTGGCGCGCTTCCGCATTGACAAGCCCGAGGGCGAATTGAACGTCGCTCGGATCGTTTTCCACTTGCGGTGCCTGTCGCGGATGGTGACGGGGGTGTGCAACATCCCGAACCAGGGCAACCGCCTGCTCTTCCAGTTCGGCGACCACACCACCGCGCCCCAGATCTATCTTCTGCCCCGCCCCGAGTTCAACTACGGGAAGGAGCATACGGGCGGCGTCAGCTGGAACGGCGAGCGGGTGCGCTTCTTCCTGGACGGGCGGATGGTCGGCGACTTCGCGCAGACCGTCGAGATGGCGAAGGTCGACCGCCTCGTGATCGCGACCGACAAGGACCGCTGGTACCGCTTCCCGCCGCTCGCGCAGGACTGCATCCACCTCAAGGAAATCCGCATCTATCGGGAAGGGCTTGCGGCGGCGGAGGTCGCCCGCGCCGTCGGGGCGGCGACCCAGGCGCCCAGCACGGGGGGAGACGGCGCGCTCGCGATCCCGCTGCGGGAGGAGGCCCCCGCACCAGGCGCGGCGTGGGAC
>JAEEGL016638782.1_pt1 | contig 10536 bp, 6 predicted proteins | sample 9134231 | NCBI WGS metagenome assembly JAEEGL01 (sample SAMN16246548, study PRJNA631951) | gut metagenome | biome: gut microbiome; feature: rumen; material: fiber-attached | host: Bos | place: Iran: Karaj | collected 2018-10
GTCAAATATTCAGCATCAGCCGGCAGAGTATCATAATGGTCAATAAATTTTTTAAATACTGATTCAGAATAGAATATGTCATCTGCAGCTATGCGGGTTATATATTCACCTTTGCATAAGGCGTAGGCTATTTCCAGATTTTTTACAGTACCAACATTAATTGGATTGATATTGATGCGTATTCTTTCGATATTTGTATGTTTATTATTATTAATAAATGCGATAATTCTTTCGAGAGGGAAATTATCTGAGCCATCATCTGTTATTATGATCTCAATGCGAGGATAATTTTGAGAAAATATCGACTTCAAAGTTTCTAAAATATATAAACCGTTATTATAATATGCCACAACTACTGATATTAGCGGTGTTCCTTTCATTTTTTCACCATTTATTCGAATGGTTGTAACAGTCTGAAAGTAGGCACATTACCAATAATATTGTTAATGTCAATGAAAGACAGCACATCGGGATTTCAAATAGTATTTTGGCAAAGTTATGGATTTGTTGTTTATTGATAAGTAAAGCTGTTGTAATTGCAAGTAGACCTGAGATCAACATATCTGAGTAGGATATTCCGAATTTGTTAATCATTGAACGGATGAGGTTGCATTTATCTATGAATGCCCATTTGATAACAATGGGATGTTTTAGAATAGTTAATAGTTTATTGTGTTTATTCGCAATTAGGAAGTCATTATCATAATACATTTGTTTCATTACTATGTTCTTATAGTACTTTTTAGACAAGCGAGCACACTATTTGGGTATTTTTTTATACAGCGGTCTAATCTCGTGGACAATCAAATATTGTTTATCCTACACATATTGTTTACGCATAGATAGTGTGCTTGCAGACCTATCTTTTGTGATACCGGATGTTCCTTGTTTCACGATGTAACGATTGAAGAATGTTGGCGGATAATTGTTTTTTAATAGTTTGATATAAAGGGGCCAGTCTTCTAGATACTTGTAATGTAAATCAATGCCACCAACAAGGTCTGCTATTCCATTTTTAAAGCTCACTCCTGGTGCTGGCATCCCTCTGTATGTGAAGAAACCAAGGCTATTTAATTTATCTCCACCTGATAAGGTGTTACACATTTCATTTGGGGGATAGGTTATTACCGCAGTTTTGTAGTCAAAAGAGACTACGGTTATTCTTCCGATGAGCCACCATGCGTCTGGATTAGAGTTAAAACAATTTACGCAGTCATTAATCACATAGGGGTCGTTTAAAAGATCATCAGCGCCTATCGTAGAGTAGTATTCTCCTTTTATTCTCGTCAGTGAGTCTTTAATATTAAGAACAGTGCCTTGATTCTCTCTAAATTTTCTGATCACGATACGTTCTAAATTCTTTTTATGATTGTTTATTATGAATTGGTAGATTGAATCACATTTAAAATCTTCAGAGCCGTCATCACCAACAATCAATTCGATGCGAGGATATTTTTGTTCTAAAACAGAAGATATTGAGTTTAATAATGTAGCAGTGTTGTGATATGACGATATTATTACTGAATAGAGAGGCTTCGATTTATAGTTGTTAATTGGGAATTTCTCTTCATACAATTCCAATTCTATACCATCTTCATTAACAAGCAAGGTTCTCTCAATCATTAAATCACATTATTCCCAATTGAGCCAATGGTTCAAGATATATTAGTTTATCTTAATTATAGTTGCCATCGTATTATGATGTGAAAATGGTACACAGGTATGGACTAAACTAATGATGTTCGGGCAATCTTATTATGGTTTAGTTCTACAGTTCCATAATTTTTCCCATTGTTCGATTGTACTATATTTGTCAGCGGTTCTTCTATAATCGCTGTTTAGACAGCGGGCTTTCATTTTTACTTCTTTTCTTAGTAATAAAGTGCTGATTACAAGGTTGATTGTTCTATGGCAAGAGCGTTTTCTTTGTATACATCTGTCGTCATCACAGGAATAAAGGACTTTATTTATTCTGTAGAAGAATATGGTTTCAGTTTCGCATCTACCTAATTCAATATCTCCTATGGATGGTAAAAAGAGACCGTTTAAGGTTAATGCTCTTAGTTTTTTGCCTGGTTTGGTTTGCTGCCTGAGAGGTCTTAGCGTAGGTCTGAGTTTTTTTAAGTCTTCAAGAACTACAGGGGCAGTCTTATGCATACCCTCAATGCAATTGTTAAAAACATAATCGGGGCCTTTTAGGAAATCTTCTACACCAGTTATCATTTCTTCTGCGCAGTCGTAACGGTAGGATGCAATTTCTGAAAGAATACAGTTAAAAGCATTGTCTATAGAGATAGGATTTAACTCGTTCAAGCACGATAGTGTGACAAGTCTGTTTCTCATAGTATAATAACAATAAGACAAAGGGTATGTGGAAAATGTTTGATGCCATATTGAGATTCCTGGTATGGGTATAATCTTACAATCCAGTCTGCGACCATATTCGATATCATCAAACTTAAAAAAAATCGGCAATGGCAGGTTAATTTTTGTTATTACTGCCTTAGGTATACAAATGCATGTCCATGCTGCATAGTTCATCGGATCGGAACGAACGATAGAAAGAAGTCCATCATCACTATCAACACACTTACCCTCGTTGAATAACTTAACCAATCCGTTTTCGAAAAGTCCCCCGGTTTCTCTTATTATGTTTGGACTGTCAATATCTAAGAAGACTCCAGAAATACTGTATTCATAATAATTCGGAGAGATGACTGAGAGAAATTGGATCATTCTGAATACGGATTCAGGATGAATGTAGGCATCATCGTCATTCAAGAGGATATGAGTAGTCTTTTTTGTTTTTACCCCCTCAATAATTCCTCTGGTAAAGCCTGATGCCCCCCCTAAATTAGGAGAGTTGATGATTGTTACTATATTATTGTTTTCAATGTCAAGTGTAGAACCGTTATCTACAACCGTCATATGGTAGTTTTGGAGATTTGCATCGGTAAAAAGATCTACTTTCTCAGTAATTGCCTGCTCTCTATGGTATGTACAAACCACATGTTCTAAGTGAATGTTTGCTTTTTTTTCTACAGTCGCTTCGACTACCCCTTTAATGTCATCTGGATTAGATGATGAAATAATGATGACGTCTCCGCGATCCAAGGAGTAACTGGCAGTTCCGTCTATTTCAAATTCTTCTATTATAGGTGACTTTTCAATGAAGAGCATTTTTATCAGTATTTTTTGATGCGTGGACGATTCTAGTTTTAATGATACTTTTCTTATCTCACAGTATTCGCGATATTTTGATAAGGGGATACAATTCAAGTATGATGATGAAACTCCACTGGGACCAAATGACCCTTCAGACAAATCAAGATGTTGGAGAATCACCGTTTCCATATGATATGTCAGAACTAAATTGAATATAAGTTTTCATATAGACTTTTATTTCTTTTGCGATAGCAATAACAATTAAAGTAGCAAAGTATACGCAACGGTTTGGATTGCGGGATTGTTTACTCAATCGGTACTTGAGAAGGATCTGGTACTGCCTTATCTAGTAATGTAACAACACTAACGATTTATAGTCGTGTCTAATCCCCTCAATGTATAGCTAGCTTGTGGAATTATCAAAGAATAATAACTGTAGATGCAGTGTTTTAGAATTCGCTGTCTATGTGTGATATGATTGACCGTATAAAGGGAGAGAATAATGAAACGGCTTTAGATACAGATAAAACTCAAATGCGATCATATGTTTTACTCGAGAGGCAGTTAGACCGACGGTTTTTTTTAAGAAAATGAAGATGCAAAAATTGAGCAATCGGATGGTTATGACTATGTGGAACCAAATAACTGAGTTTTGTTCTATATTAATAGTCAATCAGCTGTAAAAAAGTTTCAAGACAGTATACCATCCATTTTTGATCACCTGATAGATCCCTTGTTGAGTTCGGGTAGAAAGCACGGTTTTCTGGACCCTTCCAGTTACTCATCCATTCGCTGGTAGCACGAGGCATTGGAATTTTAGGAGGCATCGAACAGTCTCCAAATATTCTTTTAAATACTTCTCTTACTAGATATTTGGTGTCGCCGCATCTAATTCTGTTTAAATCGATAGGCGTCATCAGTTTTGTTTCAGAGAATGGGCCAACAAATCTTATTTTTGCAGAAGAACAAGCGTTATTGTAGGTACCTAGAGCTTCTTTTCTAAAGTACTCATTAGTAAAAGAGTAAGAGTCAACGAAACCGTCATGTTCATGTTTAATGAAAGGGTCAAGAATTAAGCGAGGATTGCGCAGTACTTTGTAAGGTAAAACATAGGAATATCTTTCGATATATTCTCCAATTGTCCACTCTTTTTTTAACAATCCGTCCATTCCACCATATATTATATCTGCATTTTCGCCAAAAATCATCGCATTAAAACCATCATCTTTTGCTTGCAAGCAAGCTTTGTATATCTGGGATTCAATTGAATGGAATGGAGCACCTTTTGTTTTCATTAGAAGATCAATTGAGGAAACAACATCCTCCCAATATATATCGATGATTTTGTGCTCTAACTGGAATTTTTTTGCAATTTTTGAAGCATAACCCGATTCATCTAGGACTTTGGTACCCGGAACAACACATCTAAAAGTATATGCAGTTGAACCTTTGGGCATCATGCTTGCTAGAATCGCTGAATCTATTCCTCCTGATAAAGCCAAGGCGGCATCTTCTTTTTCAGTTGTTTTGCTCATTATTTGCTTTAAACCGTTGTATAGATCTATTGAATTGTACACTGGGAAGCGATCAAAGGATATGTCTGCTAGGTTGGGTTTATATTTTTTTGAAAAACACTGGTTTTCTGATACTATCATTCTATACATAAGAAAAGAATTCATACAATAATCGGGGTTTTCAATCATTTATTCACCACGTATTTTTAAAAGTGTTTCGTTTAACAGAGTCGATGAAGTCCCCTTGGTGTATGGAAAGTACACAATGTCCACTTGTAGTTTTTTGAATTGTTCTTCATATTCGTTCCATTTGTCTGTACCTTTCCAATCATCGCCTACAAACATCACATCAAAATGATATTGCTCCCATGCAACCTTTTTATTCATAGTAGTTTGAGGAACGGCTTTGTCTACATATTTGATGGATTCGATTATTCTTATACGTTCCTCGAAAGGGATGACAGCTTTTTTGTGTTTATATGATACTAATTCATCAGTAGTTACGCCTACTATCAAATAGTCGCATAGATCTTTGGCTTTTTTTAGAAGATTAAGATGGCCTATGTGGAAAAGATCGTAAACGCCTGTGGTGTACCCAATATGATACTTTTTTATGGGTTTGTTATTTGGTCTGTATTTAATTACATCCCATTTTTCTTCGACCTTGAAATCAAGGTATTTGGAGTGCGAAGTGAAGAATTGATTTGTATCAATAAAGTCAGATCTTACAGTAATTGAATCGTAGTAATGGTAGTCGCTCTTAATATAATGGTCAAGGTATTTGATTTTCATAGGATCAATCCCCATGAGGCGAGTGGCTACGATGTCCATACTTAAGAAGTCGAATGCACCGAGAATTACATTTGATTTTATAGCATCTGGACAAAATGGGCCACTTCCTTGACCGCCTACTATTCCATCTACAATCGTAATGTATTGTCTATCTTTTGTATTAAGTGCAGTGTATAGATCAACAATCATGCGCCAGATTGTATCGTTTCCCGGCCAAGCACCTCTTCTCGTCACTTTAGTGTGTTTTGATGCTTCTAATTCAGAAATAGATGAGTATTCATCGCCCCCAGTCTCTGGTGATCCAATACTCCAATGAACAAGTTGGTTTTTATTTGTGATGCTACCAACAAGACCCTTTAGATTTAGAGTAACGCCTGCTTTTACATGAGTTTTAAGTTTAGGAACAGAAATGAGCACATCTGCATCAAATAAACTTCTGCCGAATGTATATAGTTGGTTATCACCACTATGAGCTTCTATTGTTTCTTCTCTTTCGTTAAAAACTCCTCTAAACAATTTTGGATCTCTTCCATAGAATTGTGACTTATCTTGAAGGTTAATTGTTATGTCTCCTCTTGGATCACCTGATTGTTGAACCATCTTTTCTTTCATGCCATAGTTTTTTAGGTTATCGCAATAAAGTGGGCGCATGTCGATGATTTCGCATGGAACTCTATATTTTGTTTCTAGTTTCCTTAATCCGGTTAGAATCATTAATTCTTCAAAATTTGCGTCTATTGAAGGATTATCACCAATAATAATACGGCCCTTTCCTTTTAAAGCGATATCGCAATAATCCGCAATCAATTCAATGATGCTTGGATGGGTGATTACACTAAATATGTCTCCCTTATCCTTGCATGATTTTCTCCATGTTGAGGCAACCATATTTGGTTTGATAAAAACCGTCATTCCGGGTTTTATTATTTCTTTAAATGGATTATCGGGGTCTAGACCTAAAAGTGAGAACAACCTCTGGAACGATGCATTCACATCATCAGGATTATACGACGATGCACTAGTTATTGCGACTACGTCCATGATAGGGTCCCAATGATATGACATTTATTAAATGTATGGAATTTGGATAGCGTTGCACCTTTAGTGAAAGATGTAATGGCTGTTTAGTTGTTGGATTGGAAAAAATGGATCTGATATCATATGATGGTCTAAAAAGGAAATGATTGACGAAGTGGTAAGGTTGGGTAGAAATGATCAGCAACAAAAACGAGCGGCAAACTCTCCGAGGATGAGTGCAAGGACTGAAAAAGTGCGACATTCATTCTCAATCGCTAAATAGAATAAAGCCGCAAGAGATACAACAGCTAGATGTACACAGGGATAATATCAGGCTTGCGTGCTCACAAACATTAGCAAGACGAAGTTCGAGAAATATTCCATCAAAGAAGCAGGATAGAGGAATCTTTACGGGCTGAAGGAATACGGTGACAAAGAAAGATTCAATGTATGAAGGGGACCGGACATAAGAGTTGCATCTGATCGGGTGCTTGAGATGTTGTAATAAGACATATGCAGTCCAAATCAGATTGTCGTAAAGATAACGAAGCCATGAAGACTAAAATGAAAGAAGCACAGTGACCTTAGGACTAAGAAAAAGAATCAAATTAGAACTATGAAAAGTGGATAAGGTCACAGTCGTGTTTCGCTGAGCGAAACACTCCTGTGACCAATCAAGAAGACATCTTGCTCGCTACGCTCGCGAAGCCGCCGTTCGGCGGCACGGTAACTCGTCGCTTCGCTCCTCGCATAAGACACCCAGGTATAGAAGCCTCAGATAATCAAACCTTTGCACACTTCCATCGCTCTGGCCACTGCTTTATCCATATCGTAATACTTGTAATCTCCCAAGCGCCCGAGGAAGACCATGTTGGGATATCTTTTCTTGGCCGCATCCAAATATTTGTTGTATAGAATGATGTTCTCGCCTTTAGGTATAGGGTAGAACCTCTCATTCTTTCCGGGAATGAAGTCCTCTGAAAACTCCTTTGCGATTACCGTCCTCTCGGATTTATCATTCAGATAGTACTTGTACTCGTGGATGCGAGTGAAATCGTAGTTGTTGGGATAGTTCACCACAGAATTGGATTGGTAATGCTCACGGTCGTACGTCTCCATCCTGAAATGGACGCTGCGATACGGTAAGGGACCGTTTTCATAGTCCATCAGCTCATCGATTGGTCCGGTGTAGAACACCTTATCGAAATCATTTGCCATTTGTTTTGTGAAAGGTGTGTTCAGCTTCGCTTCGATGTTAGGATGATCGAGCATCCTCTCGATCATCTTAGAGTATCCTTCCAACGGGATCCCCTGGAATTTGTCCTGGAAGTAACGGTCGTCCCTGCTCAGATAAACGGGGACACGCGCAGTGACTGCATTGTCGATGTCATTAGGAGAATAACCCCACTGTTTCTCTGTGTAATGTAGGAAAACATTCTCATAGATGTATTCAGCAAGGAACCTCAATTCAGGATCGTCCTGCTTCATGAACTCCATAATTGGGATCTTAGCATTGTACTTATAGTTCTGAAGGAGCTTTTTTTCGATGGATTCAGCCTTTGCCTTGGGGAAGCTTTTCCATATGGAGTTAAAATTGAACGGAATAGGAACCTCATTACCATCTATAATTCCGATGACTTTGTGCGTATAGGTATTAAAAGAGGTAAACTGAGAGAGGAAATCCCATACTTCCTTATTAGATGTGTGGAAGATGTGGGAACCATACTTGTGGATCATTATTCCATTACCATCCCTATAGTCATAACAGTTGCCCGCAATATGATTAGATATGTCAATTATGACAACATTGTTTTTTTTAGATAGCAATCTAGCTACCGTTGAACCAGATATGCCTGCGCCCACGACTAGGATTCTCAATTTACTCCCTGGGGTTTAATTATTAAAATAATATAAAAAGATGCAAAAATAATTAGTTTCTAAGTTGAAAGATGCAGTAGTGAGAGTCATTTTTTGCCGGAGCGATATAGCATCGATATACAAAAAAACCTGCCTGATGCTATCGATTCCGCATTGGTTTTCAAATATCAACATGCCCTTTTCTTCACAAGAACCACTTTTTTTAACTTAATATGAAAGTATAGGGACTTTGAAGTTTAAATCAAGGTAAATAATAGACGCTGGTGTTTTCCGATTAATAATAACCAAGGATGTTCGCCAATCTTTCAAAAACAAGCTGTATTATAATAATCCATAATACGCGCCCTAAGGCGTCGAGTAAATAATTAACGATTATCGAGATTAACCGAGCAATTTGACTCTGAATTATTTATCCAAACTACTCGATAGGAACGATTAGTAACGAATAATGATAATCAAATCATTGTTGGAAATTATGCATACTCCATGATCTTTTTTTACCAATATCCCATTATCTTTGTAGAATTATTTTCAAATAATCAATTAATAAAGATGACGAATCTGGATAATTGAGTTTTAACTCATCGTTGAAGAATTTATGACGTGATTGAGATAGATAATCGTTACCACCAATAACCACATCGTCTATAAATGAAATGATATCTCCTTCAGAGAATGCTTGATAATGTTGATTAATACACTTTTTGCCTATCGGTAATAAACAGTTCATAGTTTCTTCCATCGTTTTCATCATATAACAACACGGCTTATCAATAAACAGATATTCTGCCATGAATGATATACAATCATGAATCAATGCATCGCTTTCCAAAAACAATTGAGAATAATCTGATGATTGATCATACTTCATATTTGGCATCGATAATAGTTTTGACAAATACTCTTCTATCTGGTTTTCAGACCAGATATCGTGTGACAATAGTTGGGTAAACAGAAGAGGGTGTGGTCTAAAAATGAATTGTATCTCTGGATAGAGCCTTGGCAGCTCAATAAAAAAATCATAGTATTTCAAAAAATTAGAAGTGTCTATCTTTTCACTTCCTAACACTGAATGGTGGGGGCTTATGATGATTGTTTTTGTTTTTGTATTTACAGGATGTGGTGCTCTATAAAACCAATCTGCTTTAAGATATCCTGTAACAATTGCATTATAACCTTTTATTGCTTCATTTTCTTTCAAGTAATTGAAATTGTCATAAGTTTCTACACACGCTTTCCAAACATAGTTGTAGAAATCGGTCGAAACTACCTCTTTCCAATACTTATGTGTTTCAAACCCATAATTTGTATAGACTGTCAATACGTCTCTATCCAAGAAGTATTCAATATGATGCTTTTCATTAACCAATGCTTTATACGGATTTGAAAAGAATACAATTTGATAGGTATTGCCCAAATCATAAAAGCATCCCGTTTGCTCATCATACCCCTTTATAACCCTGCCACCATACAACTCATGAAAAGAGTTAAAAGCCGTATTCAGTAGCTTTAACAAATATTCATGTGAGCGTGAGACATTAGGGATTACCACTATGTAAGGATCAAAAACAGGATCTGCACACATAGACTCAAAAACTTTCCAATATGGGAAAACGGTATCGAATATTACTAAAAATGCAACTTTGACTGCACCTTTTTCAGATTTGATATGATCGATTACTGAGCCATACTTAAGTTGAATCGAATAGTATCTCAACAACTTTCTCATCATTTCCTGATTATTATCTTCGGTACCATCGTGTGTACTGTTTTCAGATAACCCCTTCGTACACAACGACTCGTAATACTCTTTTTGATCAAATGCGAATTTAAGTCTTAGTTTCTCATTACTAGAGATTACAAACTTTTGATCCGAATTACAATTGGATGTGGTTATCCTATCAAACATGAACTGTTAGTTTAACAGATTTAGACTAATATAAATTCATTCCTGCTCTTAAACTAAAAATCCTTTCAAATCTATAGCAACTAGTATCTGGCCTTTTCAATATTGGAGACAAAGAACCATTTTCTTTTTGTCTATATTGTTAATCATTTTTTACATACTCTGCAAACAACGTGACGATAATGCCTTTTACATTACAATCAATCCCTACCATAAAGATCTCTGCAGTACACAACATCCCTCATTTTTTCTATATCCTCTGAC
>JAEEGL012146491.1_pt1 | contig 10535 bp, 10 predicted proteins | sample 9134231 | NCBI WGS metagenome assembly JAEEGL01 (sample SAMN16246548, study PRJNA631951) | gut metagenome | biome: gut microbiome; feature: rumen; material: fiber-attached | host: Bos | place: Iran: Karaj | collected 2018-10
TAAAGTCTTAAAAGACATCAACTTAGAAGTTAATAAAGGCGATGTTATAGCGATTATTGGATCTTCTGGAAGTGGCAAATCCACATTTTTAAGATGTATTAATCTTTTAGAAGAACCTTCGAAAGGTACGTTTGTTTTTAACAATCAGACATATTTTTCTATCAAAAAGAACAAAGAAGATTTCGTAGATTTTAATCTATTTAATGAAGATTTAGATGTTTTTAATAATGAATTCTTGCCTATTGAAGAAGAATACAATTTAAGAAAGAATCTTCTTTTAGAAGATAATTCCAAAGAAAACAAACTATTACTTAAAGAAGCAAAGCGAAATTATAAAGTTGCTCTTAAAAGAAAGCCTGACATCTTTGATTATTATGATTCAAAAGCGTTTAAACGGTACTGGAAGAACAACCCTCCTTTAATCGTAAACGAAAAAGGTTTAAGAGAAATCAGAAGTAAAATGGTTATGGTTTTTCAATCTTTCAATCTCTTTAATAACATGGATGTTTTAGATAATTGCGTATTTCCATTAGTAAAAGTTAAGAAAATGAAACCAGAAGTCGCTAAAGAGATAGCGATTGAAAAACTTAAACAAGTTAATATGCTAGACCATTTAGGAGATAGACCAAAAACTCTCTCTGGTGGTCAAAAGCAAAGAGTGGCAATCGCTCGTAGTCTTTGTATGTCTCCAGATATTATTCTCTTTGATGAACCTACATCAGCGCTTGATCCAGAAATGGTGGGAGATATCTTAGAGATTATGAAAGAGCTAGCAAGTCAAGGGCTCACTATGATTGTCGTCACACATGAAATGAATTTTGCTAGAAATGTCGCTAATCGAGTAGTGTTTATGGAAGATGGTTATATTGTGGAATCTGGGGAGAGTAAAGAGTTCTTCTCAAATCCAAAAGAAAAGAGAACTAAAGAATTCCTTAAAAACTTTAGACAATAATAAAAAAGAGAGGATGAAATTGAAATTAATCATCCTCTTTTATATTAATATAAATAATAAGGATATATAGGGAAAATATCTTTTTATTATACTTTTTACGAATATATTTGTATTGTTATGTATTTTTATGTATAATCTAATCGAAAGGAGTGATTAAATGATTAAATGGTTTAACGTTAAGGAAAGAAGTGGAGTTGCTTCTTTATATCCTAACAATATCACTTTAAATACCACAGCGATGTATCCATTAGACTTTGCTTATAAAGTACAAGTTGGTCTAGATGATAATGAAAACATTATTATTAAACCTTTAACTAAGGATGTCGTTGAATCTGGTATGCTTGATGAATGTTGCCTATTAAAGCTTGAAATGCATAAGAGTTTCGCTCGAATTTCTAGCGCTTTATTAATGAAACAAATCATTGAAGTATTACAACTCAAAATGGAAAAACCACCTATTCGATTTGAAACAACATGGGATAGTGTGGAAAATATCTTAATCATTAACACGAAAGGAGGCATGAAATAGAGTATGGAAGCTTATATGTGGATCGTTTGGCTATCATTGTTTGTATTAATGCTAGTTGTTGAAGCGATTGGAACAGAATTAGTGTCTATTTGGTTCTCCTTAGGCGCACTTATTGCATTAATCGTGTCATTCATTCCTAATGTCCCTTGGTGGGTCGAAGTAGTAGTGTTCGTAGTCATTAGCTGCGCTACATTATTCGCACTTAGACCTTTGTTCACAAAGTATTTCAAAAGAAATGTGATATCCACTAATGTGGATAGTTATACTGGAAAGAAAGGATATGTTATCGAAGATATCGAATATTTAAAACCAGGCGCTGTTAAAATTGGAGACGTCGCTTGGACTGCAATTCCAGTAGATCAAAAGACAGTTATTAAAGAAAACGAAGTAATTGAAGTTGTTGCTATATCAGGTAACAAACTTATCGTAAGAAAGGTAGAAAATAAATAATTATGATTCCATTTATTATTATCATGTCTGTTGTGGTATTCGTCTTACTCTTAGTAGTAATTTGCAATATCAAAGTTGTTAAACAAACAGAAAAAATCATTGTCGAAAGACTTGGTGCTTACCGCACAACTTGGGGTGTAGGTCTCCATATGTTACTCCCATTCTTTGATAGAATCGCTGTTAGAGTTTCTATGAAAGAACAAGTACAAGACTTCGAACCTCAATCAGTTATTACAAAAGATAACGTTACAATGCAAATTGATACTGTTGTCTTCTATGTTGTTACTGACGCTAAGCTTTATGCTTATGGCGTTGAAAATCCTATGAGTGCTATTAGCTACTTATCAGCTACAACATTAAGAAATATTATTGGTGAACTCGCACTTGATGAATGTTTAACATCTCGTGAAATCATCAATGAAAAAATGAGAAAGATTCTTGATGAAGCAACTGATCCATGGGGCATTAAAGTCAACCGTGTTGAAGTTAAAAACATTCTCCCTCCAAAAGATATTCGTGAAGCTATGGAAAAACAAATGAGAGCTGAACGTGAAAAAAGAGAAAAGATTCTTCTCGCAGAAGGTGAAAAACAATCCGCAATTCTTGTTGCTGAAGGTGAAAAACAATCCGCAATCTTAAGAGCAGAAGCTGACAAGCAAATGACCATCTTAAGAGCAGAAGGTGAAGCTGAAAGCGTTAGACAAGTTAAGAAAGCTGAAGCAGATTCTATCCGTATGGTTAAAGAAGCTGAAGCTCAAGGTTTAAAGATGATTAATGATTCCGCTCCAAGCGAAGCAGCATTAAAACTTCGTTACTATGATTCATTAATTAAAGTCGCAGATGGCAAAGCTACAAAGATTTTCCTTCCTGCAGACTTATCTAAAGTAGGTGCATTAGCATCTACTGTCAAAGAAGTCATCAAAGACTAATCTAAATTAACTTAATAAAAGAGACTCCTTTAAGGAGTCTTTTTTTGTACGAAATATTTTGATTATATGTATTAATTTCTTTGAAATTAATACTTTAAATGTTATAATTATTATGACAAAGACAAGTCATAAAAACTCGGAACGGATACCTCCTAGGACAGATAGGAGGTGATGTAATGAGAACTATAAAAGAACTTGAAAAACTTCTCGTTCTTATTATTGTTATCGTCTTTTTGTTTCTGTTGTTTGCGCTACTGAAATAAAAAAGATCCCCTTTATAGAATTTCGCGTATAGTCTTTAGGAGGGATCCGTTCTTACGCTTTTATTATAGCATACCTCTGTTAAAACTCAAGAAACACTAAAAAGCTACTTATTTAACAATTTTACAATGTCATCTTCAAAAGATTTTGGTTTAGCAGTTGGTTCAAATCTATTAACGATATTACCTTCACGATCCACTAAGAACTTTGTGAAGTTCCACTTAATATTTTTACCAGTTTTGACTGGACAATTATCTTTAAGATAACGATATAGTGGGTGTTCATTTTTACCATTAACATCAATCTTTTCAAATTGAGGGAATTGAATCATGAATCTTAAAACACAAGCAGTGTGAATTTCTTCACTTGTACCTGGAGCTTGTTTAAAGAATTGATTGCATGGGAAATCCAAGATTTCAAAACCCTTATCTTTATATTTACCATATAGTTCTTCTAATTCATCGTATTGAGGAGTGAATCCACATTTAGTAGCGGTATTAACAATTAATAATACTTTTCCTTTATATTCAGCGAGATTTACTTTTTCGCCTTTATAGTTCTTAACCTCATAATCATAGATAGCCATATAATTTCCTCCTATCTTTCTAATTTCAATTTACAAAAGAAAAATGTAAATAACAATAAATATGCTTTGCATTATTAGATTTTTTATCCGTGAAAATTTGGTGTTAAAGAAAAAACTTGCTAATATCAAAAAGTATTAATTGATAAAAATTATAAACTACAAAATTGTATTAAAACACATTTTGATCCAGAAATAGTAAGAGTGTTTCTGGCTATTAGGCCAAAAACGGAAGAATACTTAAAAGAAAATAAATAGAAAATGTTTGTTAATGAACCTTTTTCTTTTTAACTTAATTATGCATTCCTCTTTTATATAGTTAAATTATTTGTAATAATTAAAATGTAACAAGAAAGGACATAGTGTATATGAAACAATTAATTGTTTATTTTTCTCGTATTGGAGAAAACTCTGTTGATGGAAAAATAGAGATTATCAAGAAAGGATTTACTGAAGTTTTAGCAGAGAAAATCCACGCTATTACAGGTGCTCCTATGTTTAAAATTGAGCCAGTAGATCCATATCCAAATGATTATCAAGAATGTGTTAAACGTTCTAGAAAAGAAGATGAATCTGGTGAAAAAGTGCCATATTTACATCCTTTTGATAACTTAGATGAATATGATGTTATCTATTTGGGATTCCCTTGTTGGTGGAGAACTTATCCTCGAGTAGTGGCATCCTTTATTAGAGATTATAAATTCATTGGAAAGACAATATATCCTTTCTGCACAAACGAAGAAGGACAACTCGGTTTAGCAGAAAACGAACTTAGAAGCGACGCTAGAGGTGCATTAATTAAACCTGGTTTTGCTTGTAAGGGTATTGAAGTTGATAAGGTAGATGATCGCCTTAAAGCTTGGTTGGAAAAATAGGTAATTAATATGAAAAAGAGTGTAACAAAAGATATTTTCTATATTGGTGTTAACGACCATAAAATCGACCTATTCGAAGGTCAATATATTGTTCCAAATGGAATGGCATATAACTCATATCTCATCAAAGATGAGTTAATCGCAATTATGGATACTGTTGATCAAAATTTCACTAAAGAATGGTTAAATAATATTCAAGATGTTTTAGGAGATGAAAAGCCAACATATTTAGTTGTCCAACATATGGAACCAGACCATTCCGCAAACATCATGAATTTCTTAAAAGTTTATCCTGATGCTTTTGTAGTTGGTAACGCTAAAACATTTAAGATGATGGAACAATTTTTCCATCAAGAAATCCCTCATAAATTAGTTGTGAATGATGGAGATACATTAAATTTAGGTAGTCATACTTTAACATTTGTCTTTGCACCTATGGTGCATTGGCCAGAAGTTATGGTTACTTATGATAACTTAGACAAAGTCTTATTCTCCGCTGATGGATTTGGAAAATTCGGTGCATTAGATGTTGAAGAAGAATGGGATTGTGAAGCTCGTAGATATTACTTTGGAATTGTTGGTAAATATGGTGCTCAAGTCCAAGCCCTTCTTAAGAAAGCTGCAACTTTAGATATCCAAACTATTTGTCCACTCCATGGTCCAGTTTTAAAAGAAAATTTAGGTCATTATCTAAAACAATATGATATTTGGTCAAGCTATCAATCTGAAGTTGATGGCGTTGCTATCTTTTATACATCCGTTTATGGACACACAAAAGAAGCAGTGGAACTTCTCAAAGAGAAGCTAGAAGCAAACGGTACACCAAAGATTGCTGTTGCAGACCTAGCTCGTGAAGATATGGCGGAATGCGTTGAAGATGCATTTAAATATTCCAAAATCGTTCTTGCTACAACAACATATAACGCAGGTATTTTCCCATTTATGGATGAATTTATTGCTCATTTAGTGGAACGTAACTGGCAAAATAAGAAAGTTGCTATTATTGAAAATGGTACTTGGGCTCCAATGGCAGCAAAAGTTATCAAAGATAAATTAGCAAATTCTAAAAACTTACAATTCATTGAACCAAATGTCAGAATTCTTTCTAGTTTAGATGATGCAAGTAGGGCACAAATTGAACAACTTGCCTTAGCGATTTCTGAAGATTACAAAGCTCTTAAAGACATCAAAGAAAATAACTCTGAAGTAGACCCAAAAGCGTTATTCAAGATTGGATATGGTTTATATGTTGTTACATCTAATGATGGTAAGAAAGATAATGCTTTAATCGTTAATACTGTAACCCAACTAACTGACAAACCATTAAGAGTTGCTGTCAATATTAATAAATTAAATTATTCTCATGACATCATTAAAAAGTCAGGAATTTTAAATGTTAATTGTCTTAATATTGACGCTCCATTCTCTTTATTCAAAGAGTATGGATTTGTTTCAGGTAAAGAAGTTGATAAGTTTAAAGATAAAGAAGTTACTAGAAGTGAAAATGGTCTAGTAGTGCTTCCAAATTATGTGAATGCTTTAATATCATTAAAAGTGGATTCTTATGTAGATTTAGGCACTCATGGAATGTTTGTATGTTCTGTTAGTGAAAGCAAAGTAATTAATAACGTAGAAACAATGACTTACAACTATTACCAAGCAAACGTAAAACCTAAACCAGATACTGAAAAGAAGAAGGGTTGGGTTTGTAAGATATGTGGCTATGTCCATGAAGGAGATCTTCCAGAAGACTTTATCTGTCCTTTATGTAAACATGGCGCTAGTGATTTCGAAGAAATTAAATAGGAGGCTAAATTATGAAATACGTATGTCAAGCTTGTGGATATGTCTATGATGAAGAGTTAGGCGATCCAGAAAGAGGTATTGCTCCAGGCACAAAATTTGAAGATCTTCCAGAAGATTTTACTTGTCCTTGGTGTGGTGTTGGCAAAGACATGTTCGCCGCTGAATAATACAAAAGACTGCACAAAGGAGTGCAGTTTTTTATTACTTTTAGTAGTAAAAAGAGTTTAATGGTATTACCATAAATAACGAGGTTAATTTTATGAACAAGAAATTAAACAAGCTTTTGATATTATCCAGCGTTATCTTTTCTTTATCAGCGTGTGAGTTATTTTCTCTTCCTAAAGACGAGAATTTAACACAAGTTGATGAAGCTGAACTTGCCAAATGGCAAGATGCTGGAGAAGGAATATACTATAAGTCCGATTTATATGAAATGCACAGCACAATTGCGGGATATTTCAAATATGGACGTCCTTTCACTATTGAAAATGATAATCAAAACCTTCACATTTATAACAACTTATATCTTTATGAAGGTGATGAAATCTTTATTGCTAAAAACAAAGCAAGAAGTAAAGGTAGTTTCTTACCAGACTTTGATTATTGCTTTGAATTAAAAGAAAAAGCAGATGAAGAATATGTAAGAATTGATTCTCCTGAAGAAGATCCAACTTGTGGTTCTTTATTCATTAAAGAAGGCAAAGATGGTATCTACAAAGTGACGTTTGATGTTGAAACTAAAAAGATTGATCTAGAGTACTTGAGCGAGATAGAAACTCCTAAGTATGACCCAATTGATCACGTTGATATTCAAAACCTTCATGATGGTAGTAATAAGAAAACTACTAAAATGAGACCTAGTGAAGAAAATCCTGATGAACTCTGTGTTTTAAATTACTATATTCCAATGTATGCATCTATTATTTTTCCAAATGCCTTAGGATGTTACACAAGAGTGTGGTTACCAGATTCTTACATTAATGCTTGTAGAACATTCACTAAAAGAGAACTTATCCGTTTCCATAGAGGTGGTAATTACAATGTCTATTTAAATAGATTGACTAGAGATGTGAGATTAGAACTCATTGATCCAGAAACCGCAACATATTGCTGTTACGTTATCTTTAACGGAAATGGATATGATGGCACTCCAGTAGCGATGACTGCAGACTCCGCTCATCCATATATCTTCCATCTAGATAACTTCTCTAATGACTTGGGAGATCGTTGGGCAATGAATATCCGTTTTGCGGAAGTCGAAACTGGTGAACCTGGGAAATATAAATATGATTTAACTCCATTAGATGACAACTTAAGAAAGAATGGCAATGATGGTCTTGTCTTCACTAGTGGAGGTACATTTAACATCACGATTAATTTATTAGAAGGAACAATTGCCGCTGATAAATTAGCATAACTATTTCTATAAGAAATACTTTCAATAAAAGTGTTGTTAATTCAACACTTTTTTACTATAATATCTATACCAAATATCTTAAAAATAGTATTTGCTATTAAAAAATATATTTTTTATATTTACAACTCATAAGTATTTGTTTTATTATATATTCCTCGCTCATAAAGAGTTTAATGTCGTGAGGAAGGAAAGGAGGCTTTTTTAATGACCAACGAATTAGATCTTAAAAAGAAAGATTTGTTTGAAAAACAACCAATCTTAAAAGCCATCTTTTCTCTTGCAATCCCTAGCATTATTGGCCAATTAATCCTTGTCATTTACAACATGACAGATACTTTCTTTATTGGTCAAGCTAGTACGATGATTGGCTCTTCTTTGTCTAGCGAACTAGTTGCAGGTGTCACTATCTGTATGCCTGTATACATGATTCTAAGTGCCATTTCAAATCTGTTCGGTATAGGTGGTGCTAGTGTCATTTCGCGAAGCTTAGGTAAAGGAAACGCATGGAGAGCAAAGGAATCTTCTAGATTTGCCTTTTATTCTTGTCTCATTACTACCATCGTTTATTGCTTATTAATATTGTTAATTAGCCAACCTTTAGCTATGTTTTTAAGCGGAAATGCACCAGAAACTGCAAAGTTCGCTAGACAATATATCCTTTATTGCGTTGTTATTTTTGGCATTCCAACTGCATTAAATACATTGTTTTCACATCTTTTAAGGGCTCAAGGAAAGTCTTTACATGCATCGATAGGTATTGCCTTAGGTGGTATTCTTAACTGCGCTTTAGACCCTCTATTTATGTTTGTAATCTTTCCAATTGAAAAAGCTGCAATTGCTGCTGCTGTTGCAACTGGAGTGGGTAACACAATCGCTTTAATCTATTATTTGGTCTATTTTATAGTCGGTAGAAAGAAGCTTGTTATCTCCCTTAAGTTCTCTAAAAAGATCTTTACCGAAGGTATTCCTGGTGAAGTTGTTAAAGTTGGTACTCCAGCTTGTTTAATGACTTTATGTGAAAATATCTCTTACATGGTATTAGATAACTTGGTCGGAACAGTTATTACCGCAAAAGCAATCACTGAAGAATCCTTGCAACAAAGCGCTGCTGCTTTAGCAGGTGTTGGTGTTGCAAAGAAGATTAATATGCTCGCTCATAGCATTGTAAGAGGTATGACGCAGGGTGTTTTACCATTAATTGGATACAATAAATCATCTGGAAACAGAAAAAGAATGTCGAAAGTTGTCTATTGTAGTGGTGCTATTTCATTAGCTGTTGCTATTATTTGTATGATTATTTCTTTAATCTTTGCAAAACCTCTTTCTGAAATCTTTGTCCACGAAGAAGCAAGTATTTTTAGAGCGAGTGAATTCTTGATGATTTTATGTATCGGCGCGCCTTTCTCTGCAATTGGTTATACAGTTATTTCATTCTTCCAAGCATGTGGAAAGGCTTGGAGAAGCTTGCTTTTAGCTTTGCTAAGAAAAGGAATTATGGACATTCCACTCATGCTAATTTTCTATTTCATTGCGATTGGAAGTGGAGATACTCATGGTCCTGAATTAATTATTTGGGCTACTCCAATAGCAGATATGGTATGTTGTTTAGTCTCTATTATTCTTTTTACGATTTACTTAAAGAACCATGGACAAAACAAGGAAGAGTTCTTGAAAAAACAAGAATTAGAAGAAGAAAGTTATTTAACTTACTGAAATAAGTAGTAAAATAGATTTAGATTTATAGGAGATATTTAAATTATGTTAGCAGGATTTGTTGACCAAAAATTCCCAAAATGGGCTAAGATCTTATTATGTATCTTTGGCGGAGCAGCAGTTGTTTACAGAGTATTATTATTCGTTGATGATTGCATCGCTAAAAAAGAACAAAAGAACGTATTAGCTCTTGTCGCAGCTATTATCTGCGCAATCTTATTCCCATTAGGTTTCATTTTAGGAATTATTGATCTTATCAGCATTTGCTGTACAAATGAATTCTCAAAACTCTTAAGATAATTGAGAATCTTATTTAAATAAGGTGCTTAGAGATAAGCATCTTTTTTATTTACTTAATAAAATAGTAGTATTACAATAATATTTAGTAAAATTGAGGTGTATTATGTCTAAATTACAAGATTTAAGAAAACAAATTGGATTAACACAAGAAGAAATATCAAATAAATTAGGTATTTCACAACAAACATATTGCAATTACGAAAAAGATGGTTCATCTATCCCGGTTAAGATGGCTAATAAAATCGCTGAAATCTTAATGGTGGATCCTAGCGAATTCTTTTATCAAGAAGAACTAGAAAATGAATCAGTAACTGAATTCTTATATAAATCATTAACTAGTTATCACGCTGTTAAAAATGCGATTGTTCTTTTAGAACAAGAAGGATTCAAACCTTTAAAAGAGGAAGATGAATGGCATTTAAAAGAAGGCGACAAATATTATGTCACTAAAAATAGCAGTGCAATTATTGCTTTTAAAGTTGGAAGTCTAGATAACTACGCTTTTAATATTGCTTCATGCCATACTGACTCACCTTCATTAAAAATTAAAGGCAATTCTTTGCTTGATTCTCCAGAAGGAAAACGTATTAATGTTGAAAAATATGGTGGTTTAATTGCTTACTCATTTTTAGATATTCCTCTTAAAATTGGAGGTCGTGTTTTACTAGAGAATAAAGATGGTTTAACTCAAAGAGTTATTTCTTCTAGTTTTAACGTAAA
>JAEEGL012467445.1_pt1 | contig 10535 bp, 10 predicted proteins | sample 9134231 | NCBI WGS metagenome assembly JAEEGL01 (sample SAMN16246548, study PRJNA631951) | gut metagenome | biome: gut microbiome; feature: rumen; material: fiber-attached | host: Bos | place: Iran: Karaj | collected 2018-10
CTTTCTAAAAGAAAAGGCATCTCACATGGGATGAGATGCCTTTGAAGTGCTTTTGAATTGTCATCTCGTATGACATCACAAAGGTACTAATAATCTTGAATTCCGCAAGAAGAAATGCGGAAAACGAGATTATTCCGGGCTTGAGCCGGGATCTTTCAGTTCGGCGAGGTGAGCGGATTCGCGGATGGAGAGAGCGCGGCGGGTAAGGAGATAGTCCGTGCGGGAAGCGCGGCGGGCGGCTTTGGAGGCAAGAAGAAGCTCACCATTGTGGATGATTTCGGAGGAGACACGGTCGATGGTATCGGCCAGATGGGCCTTGTCCAGCTCGCATTCCCACACGATGACGACCGCCCAACCATGGGCCTCCAACTTCCGCCAGACCTCCTGATCCCGCGCCTGATTGCGCGCCACCTTCGCCGTCCAGAACTCCGTATTCGTCTTCGGCACCGTATACTTGCTGCACCCCTTATGCCCATGCCAAAAGCACCCATGGACAAACACCACGGTCCGATACTTCGGCAGCACCACATCCGGACTCCCCGGCAACCTCCGGTCATTCACCCGATACCGAAACCCCATCCGCCACAGCTCATGCCGGAGAAGGATTTCTGGCTTCGTGTCGGCGGAGTGAATCGCAGCCATGTTGGCATGGCGTTGGGCGGGGGAGTGATTGTCGGGCATAGCTTCTTTGGACAACAGTTACTTTCCGGAAACTCGAACGGAAAGAGCCCCTTTTAAAGAGCCTTCGCAAACTCGAACCCAGGGCTCCATTAGACTGTGAACACTATTATTCTTATCAAGTTCAACGGGTGTAGACTTGCTGCGAATCGAGAATACCAAACGTTTCCAAACTGCAAAAATGAATGTGGCTTTATCGTAGTAAGTCCAAGTATTTACATCCATCGGATCGGATAACGACAGAATCAGCTGAGCGGGTGCATCAGAATCTCTTGTACCAGTTCCGTCAAATGCAAAATAGTTGATTAGAGGTTTTAAGACATTCCTGCATAATGCTTCATCTGGATGGCTGAAAGGACAATTAATGTCACTGATGCAAGTGTCTTCTCCGATTGTTCTTGATAGACGTAACTCCCAGTAATGACCGACCATTGAATCGAGAGGCGCGATTGGCGCATTAACGGCATTCATTACTCGGAGAATCTTGTCTCGTGTAGTGTGATTGATGATGGAAGGGTTCCCTCCTCTTTCAGATTTCACCGAAATACCGATGCCATTAATGAATACATCTGCTTTTTCATTAAAGCCTGCTTTCGTTGCAAAAACAGAAGCACATACGGAAATCAACTCTTCAGCTTCTAACTGTTTCCAGTCCATCTTATAGGTTAGATTGCCGTACTCTCTCTTTTTCGAACCTACTGTTCGAACTATTTCAGACTTATTTCCAATTGGTACCGGAAGCGATTTTTGCCGACATTCAATAAGGAATAATTTGAGCAGGTATTCGTCCCTCTCTCCTTTATTCTGCTTAATCCCAACGATTTCTTTCTCATAGAGCAGCTCAAACGGATCACCAAACTTGGTGGAATCATATTTTTTTACTCGAATATGTAATGCCGCTTTATTGCGGAGGACGCCAGATTCATCTCTGAAAGGAAAGTTCCACTTGAGAATTGACTCATTGCCAGGATTAAACAAATCTTCGTCACTAGGCATGCCCTTACGGTCTCTTAACGAGAAGCAAAGAGATGTCCAAATAGCATCCAGATAATTCTCTTGGGAATATGATCGCCACAGTGAGGGCTCTAATGGATCAATGAAGTCTAGAATGAAGTCTACAGAATCTTTTACGAAGCCTTCCTCATTGTATTCTTTATTGAAATTGAAGGAGTTGAAGGCCATGGCCGTCAACAGCTTTTTTAGATACTCTTTATGAGCGATGAAAGGGTTAAGTGTACTCTGGTAGAAGCAGTCTTCATTGAAGACACCCATCTTCCGTCGTTGTATATATTTTGCAACTGCTAAGTCCAGATTCGCAATAGGTAAGCCTAACCACTTGCAAACCTTCTCGTATTTTGGGCGGGTACTATGGTTGACCAAGGCTCGATCTGTATAATTCATACAGCGAATGGCATATCGCTTCCCGTTAATGACGATATCGCATTTGTAGGAGCGTTGCGCCGGGATATACCCGATTCTCTTACAGAGTTTCTTCTTTTCACTAACAGATAACTGCCCAATATCGAGTCTGGCGATATTAGGCAGTGTCCCCAGTTCGTAGTCCTCGCATTTGACAGACTTAATGCCCTGCTGATGTGTATCTCGAAGTTGAACAAGACGTAATACGAGAGTGTTAATCTCCTCGGCGAGCTTAATATCCCTATGTGGTTCGTTTTCTGGCATAGACGCTATTTTGAGTGCTTCTTAAGTGTACTAAGTAGGCTGGCAGCTGTAGCCTGAATTGCAGGAACCGCGACGCTGTTACCGAACTGTTTGTATGCAGATGCATCCGCTACCACAATCCTGAAGTTGTCAGGATAGCCTTGTAACCTTGCCCATTCTCTAGGAGTCATACGTCTTACACCTTCAGTGTTAACTGTACCCTTGATATTTGTGGTAGGTGTGAGGTCTTTCTGTCTTTTGTCAATGACAAGATTTCTTTCTCGGCCCATTCCGCCGACAACGATCGCATTTGCGATGCCGTCATCGGCAATAATTTCATAACCAAACCCATGACCCTTGGCTTCATGTCTCGCTTTGTGTTCTTTGAGTGTGGTCATATATTGGGTAGAAAGGTAGTACTTGGCAGGGACGGGTTTTTCCTCTCGTATATCTATCCAATGCTTCGTAACGTCCTTTTGTTCAGGGTAAGTGAAATCCTCCTTGGTGATTCCCAGGTCCTTTCTAAATCCGACGATATAAATGCGTTCTCGGTGTTGAGGTACGCCAAAAAACATCGCATTAACGATCTTAGGATCAGGAACGACATAGCCAACTTCATCTAACGTATTGAGGATTACCTTCAACGTTTTTCCGCCATCATGGATGGCCAGACCTTTAACATTCTCCAAGAAAATGGCCTTGGGCTGTCTTCTGCGAAGGATTTCGGCAACATCAAAGAAAAGAGTGCCTCGTGTCTCTGCAAATCCCAGACGCTTCCCTGCAAGAGAAAACGCCTGGCAGGGGAACCCGGCACAAAGAACATCAAACCCTTCCGGTATGAAGTTTTTGGTGGATTCTTTGGTGATATCCCCAAAGGGAACCTCTCCGTAATTGGCGTAATAAGTACGCTGAGCCTGCTCGTCCCATTCAGAAGAGAATACGCATTCACCTCCAAGGTTCTGCATGGCAATACGGAATCCGCCGATTCCGGCAAATAGGTCTATGAAGGTAAACTTAGGCTTCTTAATGGGCTGGAAAGGCACATCCTCAACTTCATCAAATAGGGAAGGGCCATAAGAGGCGCTGGGAGATTGCAGGACTCCTTCTTTGCTTTCTTCGGATTGATTGTGTAATGCCTGGGACCATTTCCCCTTGATGAGGTTTCCGTAAAGCTCATAGGGCTTGCTGAACTCCTTGCGGTTCTTCAACTTGAGATAATGAGTAAGGATGGCCGCTTGCTCCATGAAGGAAAACTGTTGACCATCAATGGAGGTGATGTCCGTAGCGTTGCTTTTTCCTAGTTGTTTTTTATAATTGTCGAGGATGTCAAAAGTTCTCATATCTTCATTATGTTGGATAGCAAATTTACTGATTTTTGAGTATTTCGGAAAATAATTTCTGAGGTTACTGGATATTGTGGCTTGGGACATGGTTGGTTGACTCTCTTCACAGCGTATAACTCCAACTACATTTTGAAAATGTATTCAATATTTTCGTTTGTTATTTCGCATTTTTATGTATATTTGGCACGACCAATCTTTTAATCACCCATCGTATGAGTAAATCAGAGAAGCGCTTAAGGTTTGAAAAGGTGGCATCAAAGCGTGTTCAAAAGATCATCGACACTCTAGATCTTCTGGCAAATTGTGCCAATAAAGGGAATTATGAGTATGACGAAAAGGACGTCGAACAAATGTTTAGCGAGGTGGCCAAACACTTACGCAATTGTAAGAATGCCTATGCTCGTGCCTCCGTCAGCCGTGATTCTAAGAAAGACTTTTCGTTTGAATAAACCGAGTTTTGTGTCATGAACAAGGAACTAAACTGCGAATGGCATTTTGAGGCCGTCGGAAGAGGAAACGTCGGTAAGGATGCAACCTCTGCCACGTTTAATCAGCCATATTACTCCATAGTCCGGGAATCTCTGCAGAATTCTTTGGACGCCAGGCGTTTTGATGATGATAATGACAAAAATGTGCCTGTGGAAGTTCATTTCAGCAGGATGGAAATCAGTGCCGATGAATTCCCGAATTTCTTTGCTTTGGAGCAGCATCTGGTTCAGTGCGCAAAGTATGTTTCATTCGACAAGAACACGCAGGACTGGGTTTACAAGATGCTTCACTATATTCGCACGCATAAGCGGATGATGTGTTTAAAAATCTCTGACTATAATACGAAGGGCATGTCATATAAGTCTGGCGCCCCGGACTCTCCGTTCCTTAATTTTGTGGAGAATATCGGCCTTAGTGCTGATAAAGGATCCGGTTCACAAGGCTCTTTCGGCTTTGGCAAGGGGGCATATTTCTCTTTGTCGCCCATTTCCACTGTTCTTGTTTCCAGTGTGGATACCGAGGGAAATCCTATTTTCGAAGGCGTTACGAAGATCACGACTCACGAAGACTCTTTAGGCAACAAAGTAAGTTCGATGGGGTACTATGATAATAGAGATTCTAATCCGGTCCTTACAATCGAGGATATCCCGGAACCATTCCGCCGGGAAGGTACCGGTACAGACTTTATTATCGCTGGCTACTTGGAAGATGAAGATGATGAGACCCAGATGGTAAAGTCGGTACTCAACAATTTCTGGTTTCCCATTTTAAGCAATAAACTGAGAGTCACTGTGTTTGAGAAGGAGATTCATTCTGGGAATGTGTACACTCTTGCCAAACAGTATTTTAAGGATGAATCTGAGCCTTGTGGAACCAATGAGTATTTGGAATGGAATCCTGTGCCATATATTAAATGCGTCAAGAATGCAGAAAAGATTGACAAGAAGTATAAGACGTTCTATAAGAAGGGAGATGTCATAGGTGAGATGAGACTCCACGTTTATCGAAATCAGGATCTTCCTAATCGCGTAGTCTATTGTCGCAAGCCTCGTATGGTTGTATTTAAGCAGACTAAAAACAAACTCTCGGGTTATGTGGCAGTATTCATATGCGAAAACAAAAGAGGTGATGATCTGCTAAAAGCAATTGAGAATCAGTCTCATAACGAATGGGATGATAAGAATCTCAAGTCAAACGATTTCACACCCGCGGAATGTCGTGCCGCACTGCGCGAAATTGCCGATTTTGTCAATCGCTCACTAGAGAGTTTGAACACGGCCGGCAACAAGAAGGTTGCATATTTTGAGGGGCTGGAGGAATTCTTCAGTGCAGGTGAAGATCTGCTTGACAATGAAGAGTATTATGACGGTGACGGAATTCCCGAAAGCAGTACGGCCGGTGATCCTTCCGGAATTCAATCCGAGGAAGAAACTGGCTCTTTGACCTCAACGGCAAAAGAATCCCCTAAAAAGAAAGCTGTTATCAGTAAAGGGACCTATGTTCCGACTAATCAGATTGACAATGTGACTCCCGATGACAATGGCAATGCTTACGTTTTGGGCCATACTCACGAAGGAGATAACGATGATGACAACCACTATCCTGGGAAAGGCGGTAAGCCAGGCGGTCAGTCTCCGGACGAGAATTCAGATAAGAAGATGCGCCGTCTTCTTAAAGTGAAGGCGGTTACAGTTGCTCGTGTGGATGAGAATAATAATTTATGCCACACTATTATCATTCAGTCTCCAGAAGACGTTGAGGCGGCGGAAATTGAGGTTTATGACAGCACCGACAACTCCGATATAGTCAAAGCTGACATTTATGATTGTTTTGACGGAGACGTGGAGGGAAACATTCTATCTGGTATCAACTTAAAAGAAGGGTTGAATCGTATTGAGTTGGCTTTTAACGATGATTTGAAACACTCTATAAAAATCCAGGCTTATGAGATTGAGTAATGTTTCTTTCCCGCACCCTGTCCTTGGCATTGGTAATTCTGTTCTAGGCCCTATTTCTCTCGAGCATGAAATAATCCTGACAGATGACCTCTACGAGTGTCATTTCATTTGTAAAATGACAGATGAATATATCAAAAGGCTAATTGACGAGGGAAAGGCAAAGTATTTTTGTGAGGCGACATGTTCATCGACATTGTACAGAAATTCAGACACTTTCGATCAGCCCGAATTCTCCTTCAACATCGGTCGTAAAGATGTTCGTGGTACTGTAGAGATACTTGTGGCAGTGGTTGCCGTACAGACTATTCCTAACTATGTGAACGGTAATTGTTCTTCGATGTATCAAGGTTTTGATTCGTTCTACATCGAGGAGGGTGATCTGTTAGCCGCTTTCGGAGATATCCCTCTTGAGGCTGATATCCGGTACGAAAAGCTTAAAGCGGTTTCTCAGATATTCGTTGTAACTGGGAATAATGATAAAAAAGGTGTAAGAATTGATCTGGATGGCCAGAAGATAATAGTGGATATGCATCCCGATATTTTCGCGCTTTTCAGCGACGACTCGATAAACAAGAGTCTGCTTTACGCCCCATTGTTCCATGCCTCGATTGTACTTAATGCCTTGGTCATAGCGTTGCAAAATTTGGAAACACATGAAAACCTTCTATGGGCCAAGACTATCAAGCATCGTTTGGAGTCTGAAAAAGACGAACATCCAGTATTTAAAAACTGGAAGGATAGCGAACGTCAAGTCGAGGTAGCCCAAGAGCTTTTGAACAATCCATATGACTCGATGATGAGAGCAATAAAGATTATTGATGACAAATTCAGAACGGAGTAGGTTATGGCAAAGCAGAAAATATTTAAATCTTTATACACTCAGCAGTTACTCGAAGGGCTTTCTGAGAGTGCGAGCTTCGAGAAATACCGCCATCCTATCTTCGATTATGATGAGGATGCCGTGTTGATAATGCCTGGGGTTGAGAGTGTGGTTGAGCTGGGGCTCCCTGACATGATAAAGCCTCGCGACGATTTTGAGTCGGCAAAGGCTGTATTCAAGAGTCTGATGAATTTGACCCCTATTCAGGCTTCTGATCCTAGACTTTGGACATATCTTACCCATGTCGATCTGTATGAGTATATGACTCAGCGATGGAGAGATGTCATTACAGGCGAAACTAGTAAGAGCGATTACATCGTTGATCACTGGTTTGTTAAAACGCCATCCCAACAATGTCTGATGCGTAATGCAATTTCTGGTCTTTGGTGGGCGGCATATCTTTCATACGATGATTCTAGAACGGATCCCTTCGAACTGACAAAAGTCTTTTACAAAGACCTGGATTTACCTACAAGAACGATAGGTACTTATCGGATTGGAAGACATAAAGAAGCCGTGAAAGGAGTGCTGCAATTCATCAAGGATTTCCCGAATGAAATGGCCTCACATTACGAGACAAAGACTCGATTTATCTTCAAACATTTTAATGTCATAGGCGGTTCTAAGCCTTTATCGTTGTTTGATATGAACTATTTCTACGATGAGTGTAAAGAAATGATTACTGAAATCGAAAGGTTGTAGCGCTATTATCATAAGCCTTCTATTCTCGTTTTTGCCACAACAGAACGAACCAAGATATCAATAATAGCATATTTATCTTGCCATTTGTCGAATTCTTCGTATTTTTATAATATCATCATACGTGATATTTCAAAAGCTCTTCAAAGGCATCTTTTCCTAAGTAAGATGCCTTTTTCTGTGTCTGCTAACATGCCCCCAGCATCGGCACCGGCGAAGGAACGGACATTGCTTGAGGAAGAAAGATCCAGATAAGCACCATTCCTGGCATTAGTACTTGGGAACGTAGTCAATCTTCCCGTTGATGGCATCTTCTACGATGGCCTCTACGAAATCGTCTGCGACAAGATTTAGCGTCGTCTCTTGGATGTTTCTTTCGAATTCAAACTTCACTTCGCGGATTTTGACTGGTCCCCAGTATTGAGAATTCAACCAGCCATCCTCGAATGGAAAAACAAAGAGGGATCCGGGTTCGGGGTCTTCGGGAAGCTGTTTTTCTAATTCATCAAGAGAGGAGACGGCATTTCCTTCGGAGTTTCTGATAATGCTATCCTTCGAAGAAATAGGGAAATGAGTGGCTTTTTTCCAGTACTCGGCTTTGCCTGATTGAAAGTCAGCATAAAACCGCCGGAGCCGTTCCAAATCGAAATTGTGCTCAGATACCCAATTTTCATCAAAAAGGAAGTAGCAATGTCGGATATCTGTATGAAAAATGGTTGTGATAGATCCGATGCTTTCATTCCATCCGGGCCGCCTTAGCCCTTTCAGGGAGATACCGTGCTCTTCAGCATATTGTTTTGCCCCTTTTTGGTATCCCCTCCGTGATACCATGATGCCATTGACATTGTTCAGATCATCCAAAACACCTTTGAAATCGCGTACTTTTCCAATTGGAATCGGAGAGTCATAGTTTTTGCATTCAATCGCTACGCGATGCATATTACCGGCGACTTCATATTCCCAATATACATCAATTTGATGTTCGCATCCGGATTTTCCCTTTAGTTGAACATTGTGTTGAACAAGGGTTGGTTTTAGTACGTCGTTGTTTACAAGCTTCTGGTAAATACGTTGTGTGAAAAGCTCGAATTCCGTAAAAGATTTCATGTTGGTGCCTCCTCAATTACTTAAAACAAGGCAAAGATACTCTTTAAAAGTGCCAAACTACGACACATCAGAACGAATATCAGCCCCCAGCATCGGCATCGTCGAAAGACGCATGGAGACGGGGTCGGTGCAGGGGGGAGGAATGACATGAAAAAAGTAGCGTGATATTCCAGGACATTTATGTAATTTTGTATCATCCGTTAGAGCAGGAACCAGAGATGATGCGAGAATGTGGTTCGGGAGTGAGATATACGGCATCGCTAAGCCGGACGATCTATTCGCCGTAATTCCAAAAGAAGGATATATTTATGTGCTTCCTCTAACTCATATCGGTATTGAGTATTGTTGTATGACTTCTTTGAATAATCCGACTAAGTCTTTTTTTGCAACTTCCCTCTGAAAACACTAAAACCACTCTATTATGTCCATTGAACATGATTTTGTCCATTATTTGAAGGACCAACGCTTATCGGAAAAAACTATCAAGAAGTATAGCGTTGATACGCCAAATTGTCCATCGGTTGAAAATATCATCAAGACCGTTACTGGTACAACTAAAAGGATGTATGACGTTTTCGACTTTGAACAACTTGATATAATCATAGAAAAAGTTACAAATAGCGATTTTGATCAGACCGGTCATAAAATGTATTCGTGTGGATTAAAGAAATATAAGAAATTTCTTGAATCCTGTCTTTGATTCTCTAATGCGTCATGGAAACCAAAGACATATTCCCCGCATTCTGTATTACCGTTATCGTGTTAGTACTGGTGCTGGCCGTCATTCTTTTGTGTTTTGGCGTTCCTGGAGATACCGTCGTAATAATTTGTCTCTCTCTGGAGATAATTCTTGCTTTGGCGGCTCTAGCAGTCATTATTCTCATTATCATTAAGAAGATAAAGAAATAAGGCTCGCACCCCTGCATCGGCACCGGCGGAATTCGGCTTTCGGTGACCGGGGGGAGCGGGCGGGAAGGCAGCGGTCCCCGGAGGGGATGACGGAGTCTGTTTGACGACGTTACGGGGCCGGAACGGGCCCGTAAAAGGAGGAGTTCGACGTCAAGCGCCTTCCCGCCATCGCGAGTCGCCGAAAGACGCATGAGGACGGGGTCGGTGCAGGGGGGCGGGAGGGAGAGATTCCTTCGCTTCGCTCGGAATGACATGAAAAAAGTAGCGTAATATTCCAGGATTATTTATTAAATTTGTATCATCCAATGATACGGCTATGCTTATAATCCTGAAACTTCTCGGCTCGATCGCCCTCTTGATTTACGGTATGAAGGTGATGAGCGAGGCTCTGCAGAAGATGGCGGGACCGCAACTGCGTCACTTGCTGGGGGCCATGACCACGAATCGTTTTTCCGGTGTTGCGACCGGCGCTCTGGTTACCGTCGCCGTTCAATCATCAGCCGCAACGACCGTCATGACCGTTTCCTTCGTGAACGCGGCGCTGTTGTCATTGGCACAGGCCATATCGGTCATCATGGGCGCCAACATCGGCACGACGATGAGCGCGTGGATCATGTCGGCGGGATTCTCGTTCAATATCACCAATGTAGTGTGGCCTGCGTTCCTGGTGGGTATCCTGCTCATACAGTTGCGGAAGCACCGGTATGCGGGTGATTTCCTGTTCGGACTGTCGTTCCTGCTGTTTGCGCTGGGGATGCTCAAGCAGACGGGCGTGGAGATGGATCTGGCGAGCAAGCCGGCCGTCGTGGA
>JAEEGL012492377.1_pt1 | contig 10535 bp, 9 predicted proteins | sample 9134231 | NCBI WGS metagenome assembly JAEEGL01 (sample SAMN16246548, study PRJNA631951) | gut metagenome | biome: gut microbiome; feature: rumen; material: fiber-attached | host: Bos | place: Iran: Karaj | collected 2018-10
AAGATTGGATATGTACCTTTCAGGTAGTTTTAGTTATGTTTCGTACCTTTTGGATAGTCTTACACAAAAACCAAGCACCCATCAGGGTGCTTGTATTTTTTTGTATGCAGAGAAAGGGATTCGAACAAGGAGGGAGCACGCAAGGCGTGCGGAAGAAAACGCTCCGGTGGAGCGTTTTCGCCCACGTGGGCAAGGAGCGAAGCGACGCGAAAGAGCCGGCAGGCGACGAAAAATCCCTGTTCCTTTTTCTTCACTCCTGACACTTCGCTTTTCATTGAACAGATGCAGCCGATTTTCGGAATAAAGTAAAAAAGTAAACGTAAGGAGCGAAACAGTATAAGTTTAATGAATTGTGCTTTTTTTCTTCCAAAACGTTTTTAATTATGATATACTGCACTTCAGAAGGGTTTATAACACACCGTTTGTGTTGGCTGATTACGGGAACCTGAACGGACCGTCATATGCCGGGGCTGCTTAAAAAAAGGAGCATGCGTTTATGCTGATCTCATATTTGCGAAAAATCATCGCGCTCATACTGTCCTCGTTTACGGCTCTGTTCGCCGTTCGCACGGGAAAGACCGTTCCCGTATATATTTCCCCCGAGGAGGCGACCGCATTGATCAACGATATTGCCGGCGACAGTCCGCTTTCCGAAAGCGTGCTGCTGGCCAAAAGACTTTCAAACGGCGTGCAGGCTGCGTACACAGACGCGGACCGCACCGCCTACCGCATCGTAAACAAAAATATGACGCTGACGCATACGCTCGGCAAGTATAAGAACGGCGCCACACTGACCGATGCGGAAGGGAACGTATATATAGAAAACTCGTTTGACGCCTGGTGCAGGGATACGCTGGGCGGGGTATACTGTTCCTCCGTCAGCAGCGCACAGGGCAGAGTGAATACGATCCGCCTCGGCACGTATTATTACGAAACGCACGTGCGCGATTACGATCTTAAGCCGACAGCGTTCAAGCTGGATAAGGCCTTTCACGTATACGCGGATAAACTGTATCTGCAATATACGCTGCTCGCGGATAAAGCCACGGAAAAACTGGATTCCTTCGGCGCGGAGATCCGTATTCCGGCGGATACGGTGGCCGCGGTGCAGATAAAGGACGGGCACGGCTTTCACAATTACGCCGTTAAAACTGCGGAAGACGCGGAATACGCCGCGTTCGACATCAAAAACGTCGGCACGGTGGGCTTTATCGTCCCTGCGGACGGTTCGGTAAAAGGGCTTTCCGTGCGGCTTTCCGGCGGATACTATATTTTAACGCTCACCGCCGCTTACGGGCGCGGTACGGGCATAAACAAATACGACGAAACCGGTGGGTATGCGCTGAACAGCGTAACGATGGGCTGCCGTGTGTATACCGACCGTACGCACAATTTCGGCGGCGTTGAGCGCGAGGCCGCGATCGAACGGCGCCCGCTTGCGATTTCCTGCGACACCGGCGCCGACGTGACCTATGAAGCGCTGCGCGGCTGTTATACCGTATCGCTGCCGGGGACGCATTTCCAGGCGGCTTACGACGCGCCCGACACCCGCTTTTCCGCCGGGTTGCGCGTAGCCGCGGACGAATACGACCGGGAGATCTTTATCCGCGCTACGACCGGATCCGGCTGTCTTGAGGCGGGCGCGGTGCTCGACGGAAACGGTGCGCCGGTACCGATCTGCGTGGAGGTGTGCAAAAACTTTTCCGGCGACGGCGGCGAAGAGTATTACAGCGCAAAGGACCGTTCCTACGGCGACGCGTTTTTCCCTCTTTACGTAAAAGCGGGCGAACCGCTGCAGGCGACCGCCGTCCACCTTTACCAAAACTGGGGAAAATACCCGCTGAAACAGCTGTCGTCCATTGAATTCTTTGTTTCGTATTACCACCTTTCCACCGGTACCACGGAAAGCAACTGCATTGCGCCGTATTACGTTTACGGTAAGGACGGCTGGACGCTGCCCGACTTCCGCGGCAGAAGCGGCGTAATGTGGAGCACGCAGCCGCAGTTCAATTCCGTGGGAGAGCTGCGGTTCATGGTGGACCGGGAAGGTACGAAGCAGGCGTACGGCGAATTTGCCGGCAACGTGATCCGCTCCGTGGGGCAGAGCTATTCCGACGTGGAAATGACCTATTATTCCTCCGACGGCAAATACCGGTATACGCTGCGGCACGCGGAATTCCCGTCCACGGACGAGAACCGCACGTTTTATACCGTGAAGATCGAGTTCCTTGCAGATAAAACCTATTCCGATTTCCGCGGCAGCGTGGATCTGTTCAATATCAACGGCAGGTTCGTTCGGTTCGATTATCTCGGATATCTCGGCGCCGACGGGGACGACCGTACTGCTGTGATCGATCCGGCGGCGGGGACGCAGTATTATGTCCTCGGCAGCGAGCAGCCGTATTTTTCGCTGACGCACGTCACCGAGGATACGCAGAGCTATCTGGAGCAGTACTTCGGCTCGAACGCGGCGCTGCTGCTGCGCGGCAGCGAGATCGTGATGAGCGGTGAAAAAAGAGAGATCCCGTTTGCCCTGCGCAACGTTTCCAACGCGGAGAAAACGGAGGTGAGCCTTACGCTTGACGCCGGGAAGCTTACTTTCAGAAAAGGCGATACGATCACGCTGGATCTGATCTTGCTGCCGTGGGGAACGGGCCTTGAAACAGGCTGCGCCAACGTGATTGCCGTGCGTGAGGATTCCTGCCGCAACCGCCTTGCCGTCACGGCGCATACGGGGAAAACCGTTGCGGACCCCGTTCTTCCCACCGTGCGATGCGATGGGAACACGGCTGAATTTACCGTTACGGGCGGCAAAAACAATACGCCGGTGCGCATAGACGGGTTTACACGGTTCGGCAGGCTTTGCGTGGAGGAGAACATCAGCGGCGTCTGGACGCCCGTTGCGCTTGCTTCCTCATTCGGCTACGACGGATACGGCATATATTATAACGCCGACGGCACCTACGGGTATTCCTTCGTTTACGAGTCCGACGGTTCCGCGCGCACCTTCCGCGTGACCGTAGAATGAATAAACGATTGATTCATCTGAATACACGCTTTTGCGCGGAGGCGAAGGTATGGAGATCACGATCAAAAAGATAGAAACCCCGGAAGAAATCAAGGGCAAGGCGTACGTCCACTGGAAGGTGTGGCACGAGGCGTATCCCGGCCTTGTGAGCCGGGATTATCTAAACAGGTTTACATTGGAAAAAAGTGAACGGATGGCCGCGACCTGGACGGACGGTATCCTGATCGCGAAAGACGGAGAGCGCGTCGTCGGCTTTGTCGGATACGGGGACAGGGGAGAAGAAGCGCCCGGAACGGGGGAGATCTTCGCTCTGTACGTTTTATCGGAATACTACGGGACCGGGCTCGGACGCCGTTTGATGGACGCGGGCCTTGAACGGCTCACGGCGTACACGCAGGTCTGTTTGTGGGTGCTGAAAGAAAATAAACGCGCCATCCGGTTTTACGAAAAATGCGGCTTCGGGGCCGACGGGCAGGAGATGTACAGCTCCGCCATAGAAGCCGCGGAAATCAGAATGGTAAAACGTTCAATCCCGCAGGACGGGTGTTGAGAGGTGAACGGAGTGGGACCGTGGTTTACCGTTGAAAAAATAGACGGCGGAACGTTTGCGATCAGCGAGTATAAACACCGGGAAGAGACGCACTGCTATCTGCTGTGCGGCGGCGACTGCGCATGCCTGATCGATACCGGGCTGGGAGTTTCAAATATCAAAATGGTAACGGATGGCCTTACGCGTTTTCCTGTTACCGTGCTTACCACACACGCCCACTGGGACCACATCGGCGGTCATCGATACTATAAAACCGTTGCGGTACACGAAAACGAAAGAGATTGGCTTGCGGGCGCGTTTCCGCTGCCTTTGGAGGCCGTAAAAGCGGAACTTACGAAATCCCCCTGCGATTTTCCGCCGGAATTCAGGTTGGATGATTACCGCATCTACCGCGGCGCACCGGATATAGTGATGCGCGACGGCGACGTCTTTGATCTCGGCGGACGGTGCGTCCGCGTGATCCATACGCCCGGGCATTCCCCGGGGCACTGCTGCTTTTACGATGAAACAAACGGATATCTGTTTTCCGGCGATCTGCTTTACCTCGGATGTATCGACGCGTATTATCCAACCACCGAGCCCGCGCTGCTGCCGGGGTCCGTTAAACGTCTGCGCGAATACAGTATAAAGCGTATCCTGCCCGGCCACCACGGTTTGGACGTGCCCCTTTCCATTGTTGAACGCATGGAGAGCGCACTGGACGGCATGGTCGAAAAAGGACAGCTTGCGCACGGTAAGGGGACGTTTGACTTCGGCGATTTTCAAATACGGGTTTGATGAATATATTAAACAAGCCTCCTTTGCTTTCGCAGAGGAGGCTGCCGCTTATTAATACTCAGTCGTCTTTTTTCGTATGCTCGGCTTTCCAGCGGGCGATCTGTTCCAGCCGGTCCTTGAATTTATACTCCAGCCCCTGTGTTGTGGGGTGGTAATAGGTTTTTCCCAGCAGCGAATCCGGCAGGCACTGCATGTCGGTGAGCTTGTCCGCGGTATCGTGCGCGTATTGGTAATCCTTGCCGTAGCCTACCTCGCGCATCAGCTTTGTAACGCCGTTGCGGATGTTCAGCGGCACCGGCTCCGCAAGCTGCTTCAGCGCATCCTTTTTGGCGGATTCGTAAGCGACGTACAGCGCGTTCGATTTCGGCGCGAGCGAGAGGTATACCACCGCCTGCGTCAGGTGCACGGTGCACTCCGGCATGCCGATCATATGGCAGGCCTCAAACGCCGCCACGGCAAGCTCCAGCGCGCGCGGATCGGCGAGCCCTACGTCCTCGCTTGCAAAGCGCGTGATGCGCCGCGCAACGTAAAGGGGGTCCTCGCCCGCTTCCAGCATACGCGCCAGCCAGTATACCGCGGCGTCGGGATCGGAATTGCGCATGGATTTGTGCAGCGCCGAAATCAGATTGTAATGTTCTTCTCCCGTTTTATCGTACAGCAGCGATTTGCGCGAGGTGCACTGCTCTACCGTATCCGCGGAAACAACGGTAACGTCGTTTTGTGTTTCACCGTTGAGCACCGCCATTTCCAGCGTGGAAAGGGCCGTGCGCGCGTCCCCGTTGGCAAATACGGAAATCAGCCGCAGCACGTCTTCCGGGATCTCTATCTTTTGCCCGCCGAAGCCCTTCGGGGAAATGAGCGCGCGGTGAAGCAGCTCCGTGAGGTCGTCTTCGCTCAGGGATTTCAGCACGAACACCTTGCAGCGCGATAAAAGCGCCCCGTTGACCTCAAAGCTCGGATTTTCCGTCGTCGCGCCGATCAGGATGATGCTGCCTTTTTCCACAAAAGGCAGAAAGGCGTCCTGCTGCGCCTTGTTGAAGCGGTGGATCTCATCCACGAACACGATGGTTTTTTCACCGGAAATGCGGTTCTCATCCGCCTGTTGCATTACGGCGCGGATCTCCTTGATCCCACTTGTAACGGCGGAAAAGTTTATAAAATTCGCTTTCGTCACGTTGGCGATCACGTTGGCGATCGTGGTTTTTCCCACGCCCGGCGGCCCCCAGAAGATCATGGAAGACACCGCGTCCTGTTCTATGATGCGCCGCAGGATCTTTCCCGGCCCAAGCAGATGCTACTGGCCGACGATCTCATCCGGCGTCTCCGGCCGCAGACGCGCGGCAAGCGGCTGCCTCAGCCGCATTTCCCCGATGGAAAGCTGTTCGTTCATCGTAATTTGCCTCCCGTTTTCGCAATCGCACGTTTATATCATTCTAACGCGCTTTAAGTCCGTTGGATCGTACGTTAAAGGCCGGTCAGTCCCAACGGAACGTGACCGTTCTGCCGTCGATCTCCCAAACGCAGGGCGTTTTGGTCTCATACCAATCCAACGGGCGGATCGTATGCTTTTGCTGCGCGGTACGGAACGCTTCGGCGATCTCCTCCGTCTGTGAAAGCGTCGCTTCGCGGCACGATAAAAACAGCGCCGTATTGCTGTTGGCCAGCAGCGTAAGCCACTGCTTGTTTTTCTCCCACGGCACGCGGTCTTCAAGCATGCCTACGCAGTCGGCATCGCCCATGTAAAACGCGCTGTTCTGCGCAAGGCGGAAAGCAAGCGTATTAACGCCCATTTTCAGCGTGCGCGCCCACTCTCTGCCGCTGGTATCGTCGCCGGTCCGGTTCAGGTCCGCAAACCCCGCAACAAGATGCGAAACCGTGTTGCAGCCGATCACAAGCATATCCCCGGCGGCCGCGCGGATCGTTTTGTAAAGCTGCAGCAAGATCTCGGCGCTTGTTTTCGTTCGGTCAAAAAATCGCCAGCCCTCTTCGTTTGTGATCGTATCCGTCAGGTCCTTGCCCCACGCGCCGAAGATATCGAACGTGGAAAAATCGTGCTTCAGCAGCTCGTATCCCCAGCCGCGGATACGCGTGATATCGTCGGCGATCCTGCGCAGCGTTTCCGGATGGGAGGGATCGAGGTATTCCCGATTTCCGCGCTGCAGGATCTGTTCCTCCGGGATCCCGTCCAACGCGGTGCGCAGCGGCCGCATCCAGATCCCCGGGCGCGCGCCCGCGCGTTTGATCTCGCTGCAAGCGGCGCGCATATCCCCGAATTTGCCGTTCGGCAGCCATGGCCCGGCGGTACCGCCCTGCTCCCAGCCGTCGTCGATCACCATGTACGGGCGGTTTTCAATGCCCTGCGCAAACTTCGCCTGCAGGGCAGCGTCGTTCTTAACGCTTTCATACGAATTGCTGCCGTAGGCGTAATACCAGTCGTTGCCGCCGTAAACGGGCGCGGCGGGCAGCAGGGGAGCATCGCACATCCGTTTGCAGAAATTGCACAGGGCGTAAAAGGGATCGAGCTTCTCCTCCCGCATATAAATAAACGTGCACAGCCGCAGCGCTCTGCCGTTCAGTTCCACGCCGCGCGCGCCGTTGCGGCAGTCGATGAGCGCGCGGATTCCGTTTGCATCGAAACGGAAGCTTACGAAAGCGTTCGGCTGCGTTTTAACACCGAAGCAAAAGCTTTCCGTTTTATCGGTCGCCATAAAATACCATGGCATGGCGCGGTCGTTGTTTTTCAGCGGCAGAAAGCAGAGGTCGCCGTAGCTGCGCTCCCACGCGTCGCCAAGAACTAACAGGTTCGGCGCGGCATGCACGGGCCAGTAAACCTCAACAAAGCAGGGCTTGCTCTCCCGTGCGCAAAGCGTAAGCATAAGGCCGGTCCCGTCAAGCTCTTTTGTGACCGCGGCGTCGGCGTTTCCGTTTTCGCAGCGTACGGTGATTTGGGGGGAATCAAAAATAAAATCCTGCAGCAGCATTCTCGGCGCTCCCTTCGTTTTGTACAGTATTTATCATAGCAATTTTACGTTTTATTTTCAATAACGGAATTGAAAAAACGTATAAAAACTGTTACAATACCGTAAAAGGGGGAATCAACCGTGAATATACCGAAGCCCGTGCTGGACTGCGCGGACACGCTGGAACAGCTTACAAACAAAAAATACCCCGCGCTGGCGGGGCTGGCGAAGCAGTGCTATCTGAATACCATACAAACGACGGTCAAGCCCTGTGATAACGGCGATTGGTTCGTGATCACCGGCGATATCCCGGCGCTCTGGCTGCGGGACAGCGCGGCACAGCTCCGGCCTTATCTGCCGCTGTGCAGGGAAAGTGAAGAGCTAAGGGAGATCATACGCGGCGTGATCCGCCGTCACGCGTTTTATATCGGCGTTGATCCGTACGCCAACGCTTTTAACGAATGCCCGTCCCGCGCCGGACACGTACGCGACGAAACGGATTTTTATTCTGATTATATCTGGGAGCGCAAGTACGAAACCGATTCGCTCTGCGCTTCCGTCTATCTGCTTGCGGACTATTACGACGACACCGGCGATACTTCCGTGTTTACCGAAGACGTGCATTCCATGCTGCGCACGGCGATCGATACGCTCGTGCTCGAGCAGCGCCACACAGAAAATTCGAAGTATTTCTTCCGCCGTACGGATTGTCCCGAGACGGATACGATGCCCTGCGGCGGTAAAGGGAACCCCGTTGGGTATACGGGTATGACCTGGAGCGGCTTCCGTCCCTCGGACGACCGCTGCGTATATAACTATCTGATCCCCGCGAATATGATGTGCGTTGTGGCGGCAAAACGCGCGGCGCGCCTGTTTGAGCTTGCGTGGAACGACGCCGCGTATTCCGAAAAAGCGGCCCGTCTCGCGCTTGAGGTCGACGCCGGCATCCGTAAATACGGGGTGGTGCAGCACGAAACCTTCGGCAAAATTTACGCTTACGAAACGGACGGCCTCGGTAATTACGTATTGATGGACGACGCGAACTCGCCCAGCCTGCTCTCCGCGCCGTACCTCGGCTATTGCGGCGTCTCGGACGAAATCTATCAGAACACACGCAGATTTATTATTTCACGCAAAAATCCGTACTATTTTGAAGGGACCGCGGCGCACGGCATCGGCAGCCCGCACACCGGACCGGATAAGATCTGGCACATTTCGCTTACGATGCAGATCCTTACCTCCACGGACGAAGCCGAGGTGCGCGACTGCATCGCGATGCTTGCCTCGACCCACGCGGGCACATTTTTTATGCACGAGAGCTTCAACAAGGACGATCCTGCGGATTACACGCGCAGCTGGTTCGCATGGGCGAACTCGCTGTTTGCGCAGATGCTGATGCAGCGCGTGATGAACGGAAAAGAAGAAAATAAGGAATAAAGGAGATATAAATCATGGTAACAAAAACAGTACACGAACACCGTGAGCAGATGCGCGGCGGAAAAGGCAGCGCGGAGATGTACCATATCATAGAAAAGGACGCGAATTCCGATACCGTCCGTCTGTTCTCCAAGATCGTGCTCAATCCCTCCTCGTCCATCGGGCGGCATCAGCACACAGGGGAGACGGAACCGTTTTATATCCTCTCCGGCAGAGGCCTGTTTACGGTGAACGACGAACCCGGCGTTGAAGTGGGCCCCGGCGACTGCTGCTGGATCGCCCCCGGCGACGAGCATACGATAGAGAATCTTTCCGATTCCGAAGAGCTCAGCATGATGGCGCTGATCTATAAAAAGTGATCATAACCCGGCGGTCTCCCGGAGTGCCGCAATAAGCAGCGGTGCGTTTGCCGCGTAAACGGCGTCAAATTCCTCAACCGACGGCGGCATATTGCCGCCGCCGGTTTTTATCGTATAAGCCGGACGGTTAAACTGCGAAATAAACCATTCCCGGTATCCGCAGGTATGCGGATCGGAAACGTCCGGCGGATAGCCGCTTGCTTCGCTGAGCGTGAAAGCGATCCGCTGGCCCTCCGGCGGAAGGAAGTCGCCGTATTTACGCATAACCGTATTGCCGGGAGAGCCGTAAACGAGCGCCATACGGAAGTTGTGCGCGTTGGTCATATCATACAGCGCCTTTGCCTCGGGGGCGATCAGCGGCGCGCTGCCCGCATACCCCCGCGGCGCAGGGGCGTCGAACCCCAGTCCGGCGGCGGCAGCCGCACGCTTCGCCCATTGTGCCGGGAACTGCAGTTCAAGATCCACGCCGCGCGCGTTTGCTTCCCAATCGGCGGGGAACCGTTCGTCGTCGTAATTCTGCGCGATACGCAGCGCCGCTTCGAATACGGGCCCGGTTTTTTCCGCGCCCGTCGCGATGTCAAGTCCGTCCGGATTCGCAGACGGCGCAATATACAGTTTCGTTTTTTCAAACAGCACGGCGGCGTCCTCGCCTGCGATGCTTCCGCGCGCGGAAACAGCGCGGAGGTAATCTTCCGTGAATCTTAACAATACTGCGGTGTTCAGCCATTCGTTCGCGCGCAGCCCCGCGCACGCGAAAAGCTCCTTTCTGCCTTTTCCGGCACATAGATAATAAAGCGTTCTTCCGCAGGCGCTTCTGCCGTACCTGCCCGCCTCCAAAAAAGGAAAACGCGCCTGCAGCCCATGAATAAGCAGGCTTACAAGCGGATAAGAATACGTAACGTTTGCCGGGATCTCCGCCTCTGTGCGCGGGAGCGTAACGATGCTGCCCGGTATCACATCCGCGGAGGTAAGGCCCGGATTCGCGGTTAGAATTCTGTTTACCGGTAAGCCGTATGCTGCCGCCAGACCGAAAAGCGTTTCGCCGGGGCGTACCGTACGGTAAAACATGCCGCGGATATACGGCGTAAGGATATCCCAGACAGCGTCGTCCGCCGTGCCGGTAGGCGGCAGCCCAAAGGAATGCCGCAGCCGCAGCAGCGCGGCTTCCGTGCACGGGCCGAATCGACCGTCCGGCGCTTCGTTTAAAAATCCGGCCCGCGCCAGCCCCAGCTGCAGTATTTCCGTAACCGGGCCGGTATCGCCCCTGCGCAATAGTTCCATTTCCGCACCTGCCTTCGTTATTTATATCCCTATGCGGGGCGTGCGAAAAACAGAACGGGAAGCGCCCGGCTGCTTTCATATGTTTTTTTACCGCACGGAGGTTTTGAATAAGCCGTGCCGGTTGCAGTAATAATAAACGTATT
>JAEEGL013434650.1_pt1 | contig 10535 bp, 8 predicted proteins | sample 9134231 | NCBI WGS metagenome assembly JAEEGL01 (sample SAMN16246548, study PRJNA631951) | gut metagenome | biome: gut microbiome; feature: rumen; material: fiber-attached | host: Bos | place: Iran: Karaj | collected 2018-10
ACAGTATTCTTAACAACACACTATCTAGAGGAGGCTGAAAAGGCCACTAACGTTGTTATTATGAATAAGGGTAATATCATCGCAGAAGGCACTCCAAATGAGCTTAAAAACCAATATACAAGTGACTATATCTCTGCATATATAGCTAAAAATACTGAGTTTGAAGAAAAGCTATCTAAGGATAATATTTATTATTCTTATTTAGATGAACAACAATATTATAAAATCAAAATAAAGAATACTAAGGAAGCTAAAGAAATCATCAAAAAATATGATGAATACTTAACTGATATAGAAATCACTAAAGGTGATATGGATGATGTATTCTTAAATGTGACAGGAGGTAATACTGATGACAAATAATACTTCTTTCACAACAAAAAAGAGAAATTTAAATATTTTCTTAACATTAACTAAACGTCATTTGAAAATGATTTTTAGCAATAAAATAAGAATGTTTTATACTCTAATGGTTCCGATTATTATTCTAGTAATATATATAATATTCTTAAGGAATATGGAGCTTACAGCTGTCGAAAATGAATTACAAAAGATGTCCATAGATGTAAATAATAAGGAACTAATGTATAAAATATCGATGGTTGTCGATGCTTGGATGTTATCAGGTATTGTATCAATATCCTCAATTACTATTTCACTACAAACGAATAGCTTAATTGTTGAAGATAAGGAAAATGGTATCAATAAGGATTTCGTATCCTCACCAATCAATAAAAATATTTTAATAGCTAGTTATTTTATATATAACTTCTTAATTACAGTGTTCTTATCTTTCCTAGTATTGATGACATCATTTATCTTCTTAGCAGCCTATGGTGAAATGTATTTAAATTTCACTGATGTTATTATTATGTTTGGAACTGTGTTCCTAACAACTATCCCAACTACATTACTTACAGTATTTATATGTATATTCATTAAAACTGAACCAGTTTTAGCTTCAGTAATTGCTATATTCTCAGCAGCAATTGGTTTCCTAACAGGAGCGTATATGCCAATATCACTTCTAGCTAAACCAATTCAGTATCTATGTGCATTCATCCCAGGAACATATTCCTGTTCACTAATTAGATTCTCATTCCTAGAAAACCCAATTAATGGACTTGAGGCATATTTAGTAGCCAATCCTAATATTGTTCCTGCAGGTAAAAATGTTACTGATGTAATGAATTTAGTTAGAAATAATTTTGGTTTTAATGTTAATTTCTTTGAAATATCATTAACACCTGCTTATTCTGTTTTAGCAACTGCAATTTTCTTTATAATATTCCTAGCTTTAAATATTATCTTCTGTGGTAGATTAGCTAAGATAGAGGATAAGCCTATTATTCTTAAGAAAAAGAAAAATAAGGAACATAAGCAGGATCCTATTTCTCCAAAAGAAAATACTGATTCAAAAAATAATAATGATAATAATGAACAAATATTATGATAAAGATTAGAAATGTTAATGCTGAAGATGCGGCTGAATTATTAAAAATATATGAATATTATGTTTTTAATACAGCTATAACCTTTGATTTGAAACTACCATCTGTAGATGACTTTAAAGCAAAAATTAATAAAATCATTAGCAAATATCCATACATCTGCTTAGTAGATGATGGAGTAATTAAAGGATATGCTTATTCTCACGAATTCTATGGTAAAGAGGCATATAGATTCTCAAACGAGGTTACTATTTATTTAGATATTGAATCTAAAGGAAAAGGATATGGAAGACTATTATACAATGAGCTTGAAAAAAGACTTAAAGCTAATGGTATACTTAACCTATATGCATGTATAGCTTCTCCTATAACACCAGATAAATATTTAAATAACAATAGTGAGCAATTCCACAATCATTTAGGATATAAAAGAATTGGATTATTCACTAAATGTGGATATAAATTTAATACATGGTACAATATGATTTGGATGGAAAAAATAATCGGAGAACATAAATAGGATATCACAACGATATCCTTTTATTTTGGGCAAAAAGAAAGAAAGCACCTCACGGCGCTTTCTCAAGTATATTATTATTTATTATTTTTCTTCTTCAGCTTCTGGCTCAAGCTCTGTAGCTTCAGCATCATCACCTAAAAGCTCGCTTAATGCTGCATCAGCACTTCCTGCTGCAGGCTCTTCAGCTTGATGCTTATGCTTATGAATTACTCTACACTCAGTATGATTTGCTAAATTAAGCATTGTATCAAGTGTATTTTCAATTCTTTGAAGCTTTCTTGGTTCAGAACCAACTAAGATAATATCAAGATCCTCATCAGTGATTAATGCATCATTGAAGTCTAAGCATACAGTGATTGTATCACCCTGAGTATAATCTCTATCTACTACATAGAATTGTTGTCCATTGTACTCAACCTTAGCATACTTGAACTCGCCATAATCGAATACTTCTAATACCTTTGCATCGAAATGTACTTCACCCTCGTTATCAGTATTGAACTTAACAGAAAGGTTAGTCTTTAATAATTTCTTACCCTTAGTATTGAACATCTTTTGTGCGATATCAAATGGTACATCGAACTTATCCTCACCATATACAAATTGTAATTGATCTGGTGCAGGTAAAATTGCAGTAACATTGAACTTAGCGATTAGGTTAATTCTATGAACATCAAAGTCAGGACCAGTAATCTTCATAGCAGCTACATTAATATTGAAATGTACCTTACCCTTTAATTCAACATCCTTCTTAGTCTTTAAGAAGACAATGCTATCAGCACTCTTAATCCAATATAGGTTCTCGTTATCAACAACCTCCTTTTGGATAATTTCACCAGAGAATTTTCCACCAAGCTCTACAGCGGCAGTTGGAATATTAACTGTAACGTCTGCATCATGAACTTGTGCTAATACTGCTGGAGGTAAATCGAATGCAGTACCATATAGGTTAAGCTTACCATTCTCAATCTTAGCATTATTAGTGAATACTGCTGGAATTCTTTGAATTACAGACTCACCAGTTTCAGTATCGAATAGATGAACCTTAGATAGGTCTACTGCAATCTTAACGATATCTCCAACTTTAACGTCGAAGTCAGAAAGCATCTTAAGTCTAATTTCTGTACGGTTATCAGTAATACTTGCATGATCATTTTCAGTATCTAAATCTGCATAAACAATAGTTTCTGAACCTAATGCTTCTACTACTGTAACTCTTGCTTTTAATACATCAAGCTCTGTTGTATCAAGCTTATCATTGTAAATATAAATATTTTCAGGTCTGATACCAACCATTACTGGCTTACCATCTTCAATGATTTGATCCTTAATCTTAGGTAAGAATCTCTTTAATAATCTGATATTAGCAAATCCTAAATCTAAATGGATGCCATCATCCTTTACCTGATATTTTGCATCATAGAAGTTCATTTGTGGAGTTCCAATGAATCCAGCAACGAACTTATTTGCAGGGAAATTATAAATATTCTTTGGTGTATCGATTTGTTGAACGAATCCATCCTTCATAACAACAATTCTTGTACCCATTGTCATGGCCTCAATTTGGTCATGTGTTACGTAAATGAATGTTGTTTGAATTCTTTGATGAAGCTTAGTGATTTCACTTCTCATTGATGCACGTAGCTTAGCATCTAGGTTAGAAAGTGGCTCATCTAGTAAGAATACCTTAGGGTTTCTTACGATAGCACGTCCTAATGCAACTCTCTGTCTTTGACCACCTGATAAAGCCTTAGGCTTTCTCTCTAAATATTCAGTGATATTTAAGCTTTCAGCTGCAGCTCTAACTCTTTGATCAATTTCTTCCTTTGGAACCTTAGAAATCTTTAAGCTGTATGCAATATTATCGTATACAGTCATATGTGGATATAGGGCATAGCTTTGGAAAACCATTGCTATATCTCTATCCTTAGGTGCATATTTATTAACAACCTTATCACCAATTGAAAGCTCACCTGCAGTAATCTCCTCAAGGCCAGCAATCATTCTTAATGTAGTAGATTTACCACATCCTGATGGACCAACAAATACAATAAATTCCTTGTCTTCAATATCCATAGTAAAGTCATTTACTGCTTTTACTCCACCATCATACACTTTATAAATGTGTTTCAAGCTTAAACTTGCCATAGTTTTTCTCCTTTAGATTAAATTTAAATTTGCCTCTTCTTAAAATTATTTTATCATTATTTTTATGATTTGTAAACGATTTCCTTAAACGTTTTAGAATTTTTTTACAAATATTTTATAATTTCATTATAAGAATCCTTGTAATGCTCGTCTATCAAACCAAAATCCATACGCTTATAGCTCCATAGAGCTCTACCGATACCATAATGCTCAAATGCACTATTAATATCCTTAATCCACCTAACTGTTGAAGGTAAATCTGCTCGATCAATTACTCCGTACTCACCGCAGTATAGGCCAACATTATATTTGTTAGCACAATCTACAGCTTCCTTGAATAGATTGATAAAAAAATTATCCTTTAGCATCTTAAGTGCATTATCTGCCTCGCCTAATGTACCCTGCTTAATTGAAGGTACTATTTCACAAATTTCACGATATTTAGCTTCATCCACTGGATAGCCAATTCTGAAATCTAAAGGCATCTTATCTACCCAATAGGCACCCTGATGGGAGAATGCCATAGGCTCGTAGCAATGCACATTAAATACTATATTCTCATCGTATGGTGCTGGAATAAATTTAACTGCCTTAACAGATGAATATCCTACACCACCATATAGAATTTTAACCTTTGGTGCGTTCTTTCTAATTACTTTAATACAGCGTAATGCCAATGCGTTCCATTCATCGATAACATCAAAGCTTGTTACCTCATTAAGCATTTCAAACATCATCATATCGCTATATTTAGCATATCTTTTTGATAATCTATCCCAAATATCTAAGAATAGCTTCATTAAATTTTCATTACTGAAGAATCCGTTAGAATATTCAAAATCATCAAATACATAACCTGGTGCTTTATGTAAATCTAATACAACATTTAGATTATTCTTCTTACACCATTCAATACATAAATCTATGTATTTATATCCGATAGGATTATCACATTGCTTCTTTTCGTCATATATATTTTCAAAATCAACTGGTAATCTTAGGTGATCACAGCCCATATCTTTGATTCGCTTTACATCCTCTTCTTTAATGAATGTATCGATATGGCTAAGCTCTAGGCTACCCTGTGATAGCCAACCACCTAGGTTAACACCCTTCATATAACCATCTAATTTAATCATTTTCCACCTCAAAATATAATTCTATCGTTTCGTTATATTTTTTATTTTTTAATAATACATCCTTTTTATCCTTTAAAAAGTCACTATTGATAGTATTTGGGTGATACATACATTCTAAGCAGACTGCATAATATGAATCCATTTCCTTTTTATTATTCATTATTTCATCGCCATGATAATTACAAGTATACATAACTACTACAGGATATGTCGTTTTAATCTTTAAAACTCTTTTTGATATACTATCCTTTAAAATAGCATTGTATCTATTGATATCACAGTTATCGAATATGTAAGGGAAATCATACCCGTTCGTATTATTAATTATTTCTTCGTGCATTAAATAGTCACCTATTTTATGCATATTTTTAAATGAATAAATATAATCACAATTAACTATTTCCTGTGGTATTAGGTTTTCAATTCTTTCCATTTTAGTTGAATCAATAAATAATTCCTGATCTAAAATATTTCTTTTTGCATTACCACTTAAATTGAAATAGCTATGATTTGATAGATTTAATAATGTGTCCTTATCACACATACCATTATAATTTATCGTAAGCTTATTAACATTTTTGTATAATCTGTATTCTACATTTAATAATAAATTCCCTGGATAGCCGGATTCCATATCCTTTGACAAATATGAAAATGTTACCTGACCATATTCATCAGTGTCTATTTCATCATAATGGAATTCCTTGAAGCTTAATCCATCAATTCCTCCATGTAATCCATTTGGATCATTAGAATTAATAACATAATCTACACCATTTAGCTTAAATTTAGAATTAGATATTCTTCCACCTGTTCTACCTATTGTTTTACCAAAGTAACTATTATCAAATGGAAAATCATTTTCTTTATATGTTGTATACAAAATAGATTCTAGGTTCTTATTTGCATCAACAGTTTTAATATCATAAATTGAAGCACCAACATTACATAAGGTAACTCGAGTGTGAAATTTATTATGTAATTCTATAAATGTTACCATCAAATGCCCCCATTCTTTATGATTTTTTGATATTCAAAGAATGAATCCTTCTTTATTCTATTACCATTACGATAATCGATATAAACTAATCCAAATCTTTTTCTTAGTCCAGCGTTCCATTCAAAATTATCGAACAAACTCCAAACGAAATAGCCTTTAACCTCTATTTCCTTAGAGATTCTCTCCAACTCTAATAAATATCTTTGAATGTAGTCTGTTCTTTCTGGATCGTGAACCTTTCCATCTAATGAAATAACATCGTTATTACAAAAGCCATTCTCACTAATGATTATTGGCTTTTTGTATCGTTCATATAAAAATTTAGGGCCATAATATAATGTTTCAGGAACTACCTGAAGCCAATCTATATTACCCTCAGGATATCCAAAACAGAAATCCTCCATAGATAAATTATTATTTTCCTCAAGTGAATAATAATTTCCTGAATAATAATTTTGATAGATATAATCTACTGGCTGACTAATTAATTCTAAATCTTCCTTAGTTATATTAGGAATATCTCCCTTAAACTCTTCATAATATTCCTTAGGATAATCACCTAAAAATACTGGATCACTATATATAGCTACCCTATTAGGGAACTCAATTTCCCTCTTACACTCAAAGTACTTATCGTAGCATTTCTTAACAAGTAATTCATTATTTTTATCTGTTGGTACTGCTGGTCTTGAGCAAGGTGCAAAGCCGACAGTAGAATTTTTAACATTTTTTCTAATTACCTTAACTGCCTTACCATGACATTTAAGTAAATTATGTATTGCTTGTAGCATTTCCTTATCGGTAAATTTAGTAGCTGGAGCGTGTACACAATATACATGTCCTAGCGTGAAAATAACCTGAGGCTCATTGATAGTGATATAGTCAGTAGCATATTCACCTAAAGCCTTTGTTACTACATCAGCATAATGCTCAAAATAGTCAGATATATCATCATTTAAAAATCCACCCTTATCCTCTAACCACTGAGGCATATCCCAGTGGTATAGAGTAATGAAAGGTTTAATATCGTTTTTTATTAATTCTTTACACAAATTAATATAATAATCTAATCCCAATTGGTTAGGATTATTGTTTTCATCAATAACCCTAGTCCATGCAATAGAAAAGCGGTATGCCTTAACACCTAATTCCTTTAGAATTTTTACATCGTCCTTATATTTTATATAGCTATCGCATACCATAGTACCGTCACTATTATCTAAAATATTACACTTGACGCTTGTGTAAGTATCCCAAATTGATTTAGTTTTTCCATCCTTATCGATGGAACCTTCTATTTGATATGAGGCAGTGGAAGCTCCAAATATAAAATCTTTGTTAAACATACGCTCCTCCTAAAAATAAAGACAATGGACGTACCATTGTCTTTTTAATTCTATCCCTTTACAGAACCAGAAGTTAAATTCTTTAAAATGAATCTAGAGAATATTAAATAAACAATTAATAGTGGTACAACCGCAAATAGCATAACCATATAAACTCTACCTAAGTCGAATGCTTTAGGGTTAGAGCTATCATTTAATAGTGCTAGTATTAATGGAATTGTTTTGTAATCACTGCTTGAATTTGCTAACAATAATTGTGGAACGAAATAGTTATTCCAGTTAGATACGAATGAGAAAATAAATTGAATTGCTAGAGCTGGTTTTAAAATTGGTAAAACCATTCCATGGAAAATTCTTATTTCTCCTGCACCATCAACACGTGCTGCTTCAACCATTTCCTTTGGTAGTATTGATTCTAGATATTGTTTAATATAGAAGAATACTATTGGTGAAGCGACAGCTGGAACGATTAATGGAATGAATACAAGAATTGTATTTCCTGTAAGACCCATATCATTTGCTAGCTTAACTAGACCGATTGCACTAATTTGATTAGGAACCATCATTACTACTAGAATAAAGATGAATGCTATTCTCTTTAGCTTAAATTCGTACATGTGAATACCATATGCTGTAACAGCACTGAAATATGTACATAATGTAGCACTAAATAATGCTATAAGGAAACTATTTAAGAATGATCTTAATACTGGTAAACCACTATTGATCATACTATTCCAGTTATCAACAAAATGTGTTCCTGGAATGAAACTGAAACCACTATTGATTTCACCATGACTTCTCGTAGCGTTTATAACTAAAATATAAACTGAGAAAAGACATAAAATTGATAAAATAATTAAAATTACATATGCTACAACTCTTCTTGTTGTTAACAATGCAACAGCCTTAAAGCTTTTTTCGTCGTGACCAGCACCTCTAGTGTCTAAAACTCTAGGCTCTTCTTGTTGTTCTACTTGTTTTACTACACTACTATTTTCCATTTGCTGTCACCTTCTTATGTCTCTTAGGAAGACTATCCTTATAAGATACCATGAATACAACTACTGATAGAATTGCAGTCATAATGAATAGGATTGTTGAGATCGCACCTGCTCTACCATAATTTGTTCTATTCTGGAATGTCTTGTTCAAGTACATCATTACTGTGTATGAAGTTTCATCAGTACCACCCTGATTCTTAGTGAACATCTGGGCAACATCGAATAACTGGATACCACCGATTAATGATGTAATGAATACATAAACGAAAATTGGTCTTAGTAATGGCATTGTGATATCCTTGAATGTTCTGAATGCACCAGCACCATCTACTGTTGCAGCTTCGAAGATATCCTCATCAATTCCCATTACACCACTCATTAATAATAATGTTGTATTACCAAACCACATCAAGAAGTTCATTAGGGCGATTACTATACGTGTACCCCATACATCCGCACCAATATTTATCTTTTCCTTTATTATTCCCCACTCTAAAAGTAGATTGATAATAGGTCCATCCATAGAGAATAATGATAGGAACAAGAAACCGAATGCGGCAGCCATGATTAGGTTAGGCATGTACATTACTGTCTTAAAGAATCTTTGTCCTCTTATTTTTAATCTTCTATCTGTATACCATACAGCAAGTAGTAAAGATACTACAATCTGTGGAACGAAACATAGGATCCATAATAGAATTGTATTTCCTAAATACTTAAAGAAGTCAGATCTAGTAAATACATTCACATAGTTTTCAAACCATACGAAATCTGGTCCTACCCATCCTTCACCATTTGATGATCTATGGTATTCGAAGAAGCTATATACGAATGTTTGAATTAATGGCCATAATGAGAATATACCATATACCACGAAGAATGGAATAATGAATAAATATCCCCATTTTGCATAATTAACTTTTTTTCTAGTTGTAGATAATCTTGTTTCTAAACCATCTACCATAAAAAGTCACCTACCTTTAAAAATTAAAACTTATATTAAAATAGGGCAGGCATTTTGTGCCTGCCCTTTGTTTGAATTAGTATTCGAATTCTGTATAAGTTGTAGATAACTTCTTATAGAAGTTCCAGTAAGCAGCATTTCTAGTAACTTTTCCTTCGAAGAAGTCCTTGAATGCTGATTGAATGTTCTCATTGAAGCCTTGATCCCAAATTGTAGTCTTATCCATAACGATCTTATCAGCTGCAGCAGCGAATAACTTGATATGGTTTTGGCCACCTAATAATTTACACTTTTCAGGACCGAATGTAGTTGATTGAGCTAATTCATTCATAGCTTCCTTATTATTAGTATAGTCTAATGTATCCTCAGTAATCTTCTTAGCAATTGCCTTATCACAAGTTAACTTCTTCATGATATCAGCTACTGCAGTCTTGTTATCTGAACCATTAGCACATGCTAACCAAGTACCACCCCAGAAGTATGAAGCAGGACCTTCACAAACTCTATATTGACCAACTAAAGACTTTCCGTCCTTCTCAATCTTAGCATTGTCAGCTAATGTGAAGTTAACACCCCAAGTTGAATAGAAGAAACCGAATGTATTTCCTTCAATTGTTTGTTGCTTAGACCAAGCAGGATCCCATAATGAAGTCTTGTTGTTATAACCCTTGTCAGTGTATTCCTTAGTTTGGTCAATCCACTTCTCTAATTGAGGGTCGATATTGATAATACCTGTTTTCTTATCAACAAGTGGTTTAGAGATTGTATTAGAGAATACTCTATATGCATCATCATAACCAGAAAGCATACAATAACCCTTGTCCTTCATCTTCTTAGCTGTTTCATCGAACTTAGTCCAATTAGCTAAAGACTTTTGTACTTCAGTTGGATCATCAGTTCCTAATACTGCCTTAGCGATATCAGCTCTATATGCGAATAGACCTGGAGTTGCTTGCCATGATA
>JAEEGL013467775.1_pt1 | contig 10535 bp, 8 predicted proteins | sample 9134231 | NCBI WGS metagenome assembly JAEEGL01 (sample SAMN16246548, study PRJNA631951) | gut metagenome | biome: gut microbiome; feature: rumen; material: fiber-attached | host: Bos | place: Iran: Karaj | collected 2018-10
CCACACGACAGAGCTTCTCAGAAAGTACTTCCCGGGCTGTGCTCTGACCGGCGATCTGATTGCCGGCTTCCCGGGAGAAACAGAGGAAGACCACGCGGAGACATTGGACTTCCTGCACAGATGCGCGTTCTCGGAACTGCATGTCTTCCCCTATTCCCGGCGTCCCGGGACACCGGCGGACCGATTTCCGGACCAGGTGACCAATGCCGTCAAAAGCCGCCGTGCCCACGAGGCGAAAGAGGTCTCCCTGGAGACCGGAAAAGCATTTCGGGAGGCAAGCGTCGGAGCTGTCCTGCCCGTGCTGTTCGAGAGCGCGGAAGGAGAAGGCTCTCTCGGCCACAGCGATACCTATCTGTATGTACAGGTTCCGGAAGAAGGTCTGCGGGGGCAGCTGCGGCAGGTCAGAATTCTGAGTGCCGGGCCTGACCGCCTTTCCGGGGAGCTGGCGGACGACACCATCCGTGCAGCTTGCCTCGAGGAATAAGTCTCCACACAGTCCCTGCTCGGCGGAAGCGTTCCCTTTATAACATTATAACAGAAATTGAGCCCGGCAGTCCATTGCGGACCGCCGGGCTTCCATATGCGTTTGGAATGGCGCAGTTCCTGCGGGATACTTCACCGGCAAGAAATGCGGCTCTTCAGAGCACATATTTTTCGCAGTATTCGTTGTAATAAGAGTCAAAGTGATGTGCGCGCTGTTCACGAAGACGGATCACATAATCATGCGCGTCAAAGGCGTTCTCTTCCGTCTCGATCACGGCGAGAGCTACGTTGGAGCAGTGATCAGCCACACGTTCGAGATTCGTCAGCAGGTCGTTATAGACAAAGCCGACGTCAATGGAACATATACCGGCCTGCAGCCGTTCAACATGGTGCAGCTTCATTTCGTCACACAGCTCGTCGATGTGCTCTTCCAGAGGCTCGACGCGATAAGCCAGAGCCGTATCGTTGGCAGAGAAGGCGTTGAAAGACAGTCGCAGAATCTCATAGACCGCCTGCAGCAGCACGTTCAGCTCGTGCTGTCCGAATTCGGAGAAATGGATCTTTTTCTCATGGATTTCCCGTGCGGCCTCGGCAAGATTCATCGCATGGTCGCCGATACGTTCAAAATCGCTGAGCGTATGGAGAATTTTGGATACCTCTGAGCTCTGCGAATGGTTGAGCTCCATGGCGTTCAGACGCACCAGATAGCTGCCGATCTTGTCCTCATACTGGTCGATCCGGTCCTCACGGGCTTCTACGGCGGAAAAGCTCTCTTCACTGAAATTGACCAGCAGGGAAAGTGCTTCCATAAGATTTTGACGCGCGGTCTCCAGCATGTCCAGCGTGGTCAGCCGGCTCTGCTCCACAGCCAGCGGCGGGTGGGCCAGGAAGCGCTCGTCGAGACGGTCGAGCGAAGCGTTGGCCTGCTGCTCATCTTCGCTGGGTCGGATCAGGCGTTCGGCAAGGGCGATTATCGCGCGGTTAAACGGGAGAATCATCGCGATACTCAGCACACGAAAGCCCGTGTTGGCTGCGGCAATTGTCACCGGACTCATGACAAAACTGCCGAATCCCAGGTTCAGCAATGCCTCTGCGCCATAGTAAAGAGCGGCGAAAACAACGACGGCAATCAGTTCAATGAGCAGGTACATCAAGGCGGAGCGCCGGCCGTCAGACTTCGCGCCGATTGCCGACAGCAGCACAGGAGCGGCGGATCCGACACCGATACCCAGAATCATCGGCCAGGCAACCGCGAAGGTGATTGCGCCGGTCATGCTGAGCGCCTGAAGAATACCGACTGCAGCGGAGGCACTCTGCAGGATTGCCGTAAACACCGCACCGACCAGGATGCCGATCAGCGGGTGAGAGAAACTGGTCATCAGATTAATGAACTCGGGACTTTCCTTCAGCGGCTCCACAGAACCGCTCATGGTCTGCATACCGAACATCAGCACAGCAAAGCCCAGCATAATCTCGCCGGTGTGGCGGCGGATCTGCTTCTTTGAGAACATCCGCAGGATAATGCCGACTACTGCTACAAGGGCAGAAAGCGTGGATGCGGAAAGAATCGTCACCCAGCCGGCGCCCTGCAGACTGGAAAGACACAGAATCCATCCTGTGATACTGGTTCCGATCAGCGCGCCTTCGATCACCGGAAGGGCCTGCGACAGTTTCATCATGCCGGAGTTCACAAAACCGACTACCATGGCTGAAGTGGCAGAACTGGACTGAATGATAGCGGTAACACCTGTCCCAAGCAGCACGCCGCGCACCGGCGTACTCGACAGGCGATAGAGCACCAGCTCCATCTTGTTGCCGGCAACTTTTTTCAGGCCTTCGCCCATCAGCGACATGCCGAACAGAAACAGAGCAACACCGCCAAGCAGGGTAATAATATCCTTGATATTCAAAATTGTCTCCTTTGTTTTCTCTATGGCGGGTCTTATCCGCCATATGTGCCACATATAATTTTGATTGAAAAACCCTTGTCACCATTTGGAACTATTTCCAATCAAGTATTATATTATAATCGATTGGGATGGAAAACACAACCGAAAGATCGAAAGCACGTTACAGCTTCCGTGCGATCTGCGGAATCCACCTTTTCGGGGAGCTGGCGGACTGAATCATCGAATCAAAGAAAAATGACGCACCCCTTTGGCCGTCAGGCGGAAAGGGTACGTCATTTTTCTCTTTTCGGTCATGTGATTAACGGAGACCGGCAGCGATCTCGTAGATTTCAAAGTGAGCCTGTCGGTCGAGACCGACATAGCCGCCCGTAACACCGTCTCCGATATTGTTCATCTCAACCAGACGGGGAATGGATGCCGGATCTGCACCGATTTCTGCGAATGTCAGCGGCATGCCAAGCTCACGCAGATAGTTCTTAAAGGCTTCCACACCCTCACGGGCTGTACGCTTGGGATCGTCATAGTCCATCTGGCATCCGAATATTCGGGTTGCCATCTGGGCGAAGCGAAGTGCGTCGCTGTGCTCGATGCAATAGCTCATCCATGCGGGCATGATGACGGAAAGACCTGCGCCGTGTGCACAGTCGTAGACTGCCGAGAGCACATGCTCGAGATGATGGCTGTTCCAGTCCTGCTTCCGGCCGACACCCATGACGTCATTGTGAACCACCATGCCTGCCCACATGATGTTGGCGCGAGCTTCATAGTCGTGGGGGTTCTTCATGACCCTTCTGCCCTCGTGCATCATGGCAAGTACAATGCCTTCCAACAGTCTGTCGGTGGTTTCAACATCCTTTGTCGGAGTGAAATAGCGCTCAAAGGCGTGAGAAATAATGTCCGTGACACCGCAGGCAGTCTGGAAGGGGGGAAGGCTTTCTGTCAGCACGGGATCCATGATGGAGAACTTGGGACGGATGCAGTCCGCTTCCGACGCGGTCTTTTCCAGTGTTTTCTCGTTGGTAATGATGGCGTTGGGAGAACCCTCACTGCCGGATGCGGCAATGGTCAGCACCACACCGACAGGGAGAGATGTTTCCGGGGTGCTCCCGGAGTAGAAATCCCAGAAGTCTCCGTCGTAGGGGACCCCCATGGCGATGGTCTTGGCGGTGTCGATGACGCTGCCGCCGCCGATTGCCAGCAGGAAATCGACATTTTCCCGGCGAGCAATCTCAATTCCTTCATAGACCAGACCGCTGCGCGGATTGGGCTTGACGCCACCAAGCTCGATAGAGCTCAGCCCTTCTGCTGCGATGGAATCCTTGACACGGCCGAGAAGTCCGGATTTCTTGGCGGACTGTCCGCCATAGACAATCATGACCCGGCTGCCGCCAAACTTTTTGACGTATTTTCCGGCTTCGTTCTCGCGGTCGCGTCCGAAGACGAAATAGGTCGGACTGTAGAAATCAAAGTTATTCATAGACTGTTCCTCTGTTCAGCGGCAGTTCGGATCAGTATCCCGTTTTGCCGCTGGCTGGCTGGCCATAGGATTTAAAGCCTTCGAACACTTCATCCATTTCTGCCTTGCCAAGAACAAATGGATTGCCGATGCACATGGCACGGTACTGTAGCTCAGCGATATATTCCAGATTCTTCGCGAGGCCGAATGCGCTTTTCAGGTTTTTGCCGCAAACGATGATACCGTGGTTTGCCAGCAGAACCGCATCGCCGTCACCACAGTATTTAACAGCGTCATTAGCGAGCTCGGGTGTGCCGAACGTATGGTAGGGGGCACAGGGAATCTCATAGCAGTTGGCATCTGCCAGAACGTAGTGTACCGCTTCAATGGGCTTCCTGAGGACGGCAAAGGTAGTGCAGAAACGGGAATGGGTATGGACGATCGCACGGCAGTTCGGCTTATTCTTATAGAACTCGGTGTGCATATCCCATTCACTGGAAGGCTTGCGCTTGCCGTCAACAATATGAGACTCCAGGTCCATGACGACAATATCCTCCGGGGTGGTCTCCATATAACCGATTCCGGACGGCTTGATGGCCATCAGACCAAGCTCGGGGTTGTAAATGCTCTGGTTGCCGCTGGTTCCAGGACAAAGCCCGGAAGTGCTCATCTGTTTGCCGATCTCTACGATTAATTCGCGTTCTTCCTGCATTAACATAAGGTGTTCCTCCGTTATAAAAATAAAATTTTAGATTTTGCTTACGTTTCATTTGCGCGCAGGCGATTGTGATTCCAGACGGGGTGATAACGGTGAATCAGTATATCCTGCATAGGCTGAAAGCGTTGGGTTCTGCCCGCCGCTTCCGTGAGAGTATCGATCCCAAACGCGCTGTTACAGACCGCAGTGAGGCCAAGAAGGGTAGCCTGCTCATATCCGGGCAGCAGACGCAGTTCAAGCCCGGAAAGATCCGAGAGCATCTGGCACAGCGTATGCGAGCGGAATCCGCCACCGCATCCAAGAATATAACTCTTGTTATGTTTGCTCAGCTTACAGAGACGCCAGAGCTGTTCGTAGGTGGCACAGGCGGTATCGGCAAGAACTGCCCACATGAGGTCAATACGGTCGGCGCTCTCGGAAAACGGTGAGGCCATGAAGAAGCCTCCGTTTCGCAGAGAACGCTGCTCGTAGAACAGAAGAGAACTGAAAGATGCCGTGCAAGTAAATTCCTGTTTCTGATTATAGGCCTGTTCCAGCTCTTCATAGGAAAGATCCGGGCACAGATTTGCTTTTGCACGCTGATAGTTGAGACCGGTTACGCCGGGATTCATTTCAATCAGATATCCGTTTGCGCCCAGATTGGCATCGGTCCAGACTCGCTGCTGTTCATCATAATATTTATGGTCGACCAGCGCAGTGCACGGGGTTGTGGTTCCGGAAACCACGGCGATATCGCCGGCTTTCATCCCGGTCTGCATCAGGGCACACTGAGTATCTGCGCCGCCGATGATAAAAACCGCATCATCTGTCAGATTAAGTTCCCTGCGCAGTGATGGGAGAATAACCCCTCCAGATTCTCCGGCGCTTCTGAGCGGGGGCAGAAGGCTCGGATCTACACCGTATGCGCGACAGAGTTCAGGGGACCAGGATCTGCTTTCCAGATCATAAAGCTGGGTTTCACATGCCTGAGAAGGCTCAAACACCGCTTCACCGGTAAACATCCACGCGATCCACTCACTGAGACTGAGAACCGTACCGATCCGCTCGTAGAGTTCCGGACGCTTTTTTCGAAGCCCCAGAAGTTTCGCGGCACAGAAATCCTCCGTAACCCACTTACCGGAAAGCTCATAGATCCTCTGTGAATCCTGAATCTCAGACATAAACTCGCGTCCGCGGTTGTCGATGTTCGGAAGCGCGTAGAAAGCGTGTCCACTCCGGTCGAGGAGAACAATGGTCTGCCGGGCTCCGGCAGAAGAAACCACAGAAGGACGAATTTCCGGATGTTCCGCATGTATTTCCCTGCAGCAGCGCAATATTTCTGATTCCCACTCGTCAGGGAGAAAGAACTGTGCATCGGGGTACGCTTCGTCACGATAATAGCGGTTGAAGAAGCTCCGCAAGCCCAATATGCTTCCACTGCTGTCGACGAGAGCAACACGGGTGCTGCCCGTGCCAAGGTCGATCAGAAGATAGTGCCTCATCGTTCAATGCGCGAGAACATCGCGGTTATAAACGATTTTTTCCAGGTTCTCACCGGCAAGCCACTGACGGATCCTTGTGTTGAGGATATCCGCCTGGTGATTGGTGACCTCATAGGTTGCGCCGCAGATGTGCGGGGTGAGAATCACATTCGGCAGGTCTCCGATGGCGAGATCTTCAGGAGTGGGCGGCTCAGAATCGAGTACGTCCAGAACTGCTCCGGCGATGGCCTTATCTTTAAGAACACGAATGAGACCCTGGGTGTCAACCAACGCGGAGCGTCCCGCATTGACGAACAGAGCATCCGGTTTCATGGAGCGCAGCAGCTCTTCCGTGACAAGACCGCGCGTGGAATCGCTGACGGGCAGGTGCAGAGAGACAACGTCACAGGTGGCAAACAGCTCCTCCAGAGAGAGCGGTGTATAGTGCCCGTACTGACGTCCCTTGTAATCGAAGTAGCAGACATCGCAGTCAAAGCCGTCGAGGATCTTTGCCGTGGCTTGTGCAACAGCGCCGAAGCCGACCAGACCGACCCGTTTGCCCTGCAGCTCATGCCCCATCCAGAGGAAATAAGGCGTGGTGCCTTGAACCCACTTGCCGTCCTTGGTCCACTGAATGGCCTCCAGACCGCGGCGCAGGTGCATGATGATCAGTGCAACGACCAGTTCTGCAACAGCCTGATTGTTGCGGCCCGGCGTGCACAGCACGGGAACGCCGGCCTTGGTGCAGGCGGCGGTGTCGAGATTTGCAGGTGTTGCGCGGCAGTCTCCAATCAGCTTAAGGCCTGGATAACCGGCGAGAACCTTCTCAGTGACACGATCGAGCTCTGTGATGAGAACATCGGGTTTAACCTGAAGCAGATGCTCGAGCATTTCGTCCTCATAATACCGCTCTCCTGTATCATTCCAGGGCTCATACAGGACTTCATCAAAGAGCTCCCTAAGCTCTGCCACACGATTTTCGGGATACGGGGCGCGCACATAAACTTTCATTTGGATGATCTCCTTTTATTTTCATTTGACCCCTGCCGGGATCGGGAAATCAATAAAATGCCTTGACCTCACGGTCAAAATAGCGGTCGAGCAGATAGGGAACATAAACGCCCTGATCCGTCACAACGCCGGAAATGAGATGCGGCGGAACCACATCAAAAGAGGGGTAAATAGCCTTCACCTGAGGCAGACAGTTCGGGATGTCGCGGTATCGCAGTACCTGCTCCGGATCCCGCATTTCGATGACGATGTCCTCCCGGCTGTACTTTTCGCGGTCCGGGATACCGGTGACATAGTAGGGAATCCCGAAATACTTGGCGAGAATCGCAATCTGGAAGGTGCCGATTTTGTTGGCGATATGACCGTCACGGGCGATGGAATCGGCAGCGGAGGTGAAAAGATCAATACCCTCATGCTGCATGGCATAGGCAATCATGTTGTCGGTGAGAACGGTCGTTTCAAACCCCATCTCTGCAAAACAACTTGCCGTGAGCCGCGCCCCCTGCAGGTAGGGTCTTGTCTCTGCACAGAAAACGCGGAACTCCTTGCCCTGTTCCCGCGCTGCCCGAATCACGGTGCCGATGATCGTCTCCCCGAAACACTGTGTAAGAATACTGCCGTTTTTCGGAATCAGCTCAGCCAGATAATTTCCGACAATCTGCATGGTGCTGTAACGGCGGTTGAGCGACTCCACGGTGGAATCCACAACGGCCTGAATGGGGTCATCTCCCGCTTCCAGAGCCGCCTCGGCAAGGTCCGCAGCGCGGTTTGTAATCTGACCGTAGCGATTTGCCGTGGTGGGGCGTGCATGGGCTAAATCATCGGCAGCCTGACGCAGGTAAGCGAGCTGCTTTTCTTTTGTTTCTCCGCGGACCTGCCAGGCAGCCAGTGCCATCCCCATGCCGACCGCTGTATAGGGGCCGGCGCTCTGGGTGACCATGTCGGCAATGGCCTGTACCACCTCGTGGTAGTCCGTGCATGTGACGAATTTTATTTCGGTCGGGAAGATACGGCGGTCCAGAATCCGCACTTTGCCATCTTCATACCAGGCGACATTCTCGTACCTGAGCAGGAAAGGCATGTCCTGATCCATACGTTCCATCAAAAGGCCTCCTTATGAGAGGATCAGACGGAAGAGTTCCGTCAGCTGACGGCCGGAAGTCAGACGTTCCCGCTCCTTGATGAAAGAAAGTCCCAACCGGACGAGTGCTCGTTCCATAGGAATGCGCACTTTGGGACCTGTTACCGACGTAACCTCCATAACCTTGGAGTCGCCCACGGTGCGGCGGATGATTTCGGTTCCTGCATAGCCGACCGAGTCGGCCATGACCCCGTCCAGATACATCTTACGGAAGGATGTCGTACGATAGAAGGGGAGGGTTACCAGCTCATCATATTTCTGTTCCAGTTTTTCCCGGGTCAAGTCAAAGCTTTCGACAATGCAGGTCTCCAGCGCTTCCATGACTTCGGTATTCTCCGGATTGTCGAAAGCTTTGTTTGCCCAGGAGAAGAAGAGATTGCCGATGACGTTGCCGATGTCATAACCCATAGGACCGTAAAAAGCGAATTCCGGATCAAGCACCTTGAGTCCGGCTTCGTTGGCGAAAATCGAACCGGAATGCAGATCGCCGTGGAGCAGAGCCTGCGCGTTGTTCATGAAGTTCAGACGAAGTTTGCCGACTTCGGCATGCAGAACGGCGTCGTCATATAAAAAGCGCCGGATAAAATCCTCGTTGCCTGGGAAAATGATATTGCGCCGTTTATAATCGTAGTAGGGTTCGGTCAGGACGAGGTCTTCCGTAATCTTGCAGAGCTCCGGATTAGTAAAGAACTTCACGCGCTGCTTTTTTTCTTCTGCGTCCAGCACAAGGTCCGTCGTGGGCAGGAGTGTATCTGCCAGAAAAGAGGAGATGTTTTTGCTCAGATGCGGATAAACGTGGTCAGACATCAGTTCCCTGCGGAGGTTGCCATAGGCTGAAATATCCTCCATAGCCGTAGCGGCCATGGTCTCGTCATAGAAATAGACCTCCGGCACCAACCCGGGCGCAAGTTCCCCTTCGAGTTTCAGCACGGCGGCTTCGATTTTGTTGCGATAGAGATCCAGAGGCCGGCCGGAAGAGCGCAGCAGGCGGTCCGCCTGTTTGATGATGAGGGAACGGCCGTCCGATTTTGACCGGATCTGAAAGACATAATTGATATTGCCGTCACCGATTTCTCTGCTCTCGAGAGTGTCGTCATCAGTGAAATAATGAAGCACGTCAACGGCGTAGCGTTTGACATCCTCCGTATTCATGAGAAAAAAGGAACTGAAATCTTGCATGTCAGCCTCCTGGCCAGCTGAAAACGGGTATCGTAACATTGGTTCACTCAGCACAACCAAACTTTACACCACAAACAGTCAAAAGTCAACACTAAACCAACCAAACAAACAAAAACTCCCGAAAACACAAAAGAAAGATTTGACGTATTGCACAAGGGTGTTGTATAATAACGTTGAAAAATGATAAATGCCGTAAGATCACGAACGATGTGAAGGAGCAATTTGGATGCTGAAGATAGAGAGGCAAAACCTGATCGATCAGGAGCTCCGGAAAGCAGGGTATGTCCTGGTCCCGGAACTGAGCGAGACGCTCAACTGCAGCGAAGAAACCGTTCGGCGCGACCTCAGAGAGATGGAAACAGCAGGAAAACTGGTCCGTACTCACGGAGGCGCCTATCTTGTTGAAAAATATGATAAGGGCTATCCCATCGAACTGCGCAAATCCTATCTGCCGCATACCAAGGACCGGATGGCTGCCGTGGCGGTCAGGGAGATTCAGGAAAACGACATGATCATGCTCGATTCCTCCACCACGTGCCTTGCCATCGCAGAGGCAATCCTCGCGCGGAATCTGAATGTAACCCTGATCACCAATTCTCTGGCAATATGCAATCTGTTTAGTGAAGCGAATTCAAATGTTAATCTCGTCGGAATCGGCGGTGTGTTCCGGCGCAGGACGTCCTCGTTTGCGGATCCCAACACGGTGGAAGCGCTGAGGCATTATTATGCAGACAAGGCCTTTATCAGCTGCCCGAAACTGAGTGTGGAACACGGGCTGTCCGACAACCACATCAGCGAGGCAACGGTCCGCCAGCAGATGCTCAGATGTGCACAGAAGAAAATCCTGGTTGTGGACCATACCAAGTTTGAGGGGACTGCAAACCATCTGTTTGACGGATTGGAGAGCGTAAATCTGATTATCACAGACCAGGCGGTTCCGGATGACTTTGCAGCTTATGCTGCCAGAAAGCAAATTCAGATCCTGTATGCGCAGGAATGATTCTGGAACCAGTTTTCAGGAGAGAGGAAAACAAGGGAGCAGATTGTATGTTCCCTTGTTTTTTATTATTATTGGAGAAAAACAAACATATTAAACAGAAATCGAGCAATCTTGAAACATTTTAAGACGATTAGTCAATATAGACAAAAAATCAGAGAAAAATTTATGCAGAACTAC
>JAEEGL013714657.1_pt1 | contig 10535 bp, 9 predicted proteins | sample 9134231 | NCBI WGS metagenome assembly JAEEGL01 (sample SAMN16246548, study PRJNA631951) | gut metagenome | biome: gut microbiome; feature: rumen; material: fiber-attached | host: Bos | place: Iran: Karaj | collected 2018-10
GATCAACACCATAGAGATGACCTTTATTTAATCTTTTTAAGATTTCACCGCTATGACCACCACGACCAAGTGTGAGGTCCATGTATATGCCATCTGGCTTAATGTTTAAACCAGTAATGGTTTCGTTAAGTAATACAGGAATATGTTTTCCCATATTAGTCTTCGTCTTCGCTTAATTCTTCGGAAATTTCTTCAAATGAAGAATCAGCATTTTTCTCGTAAGCTTCGTAATCTGTTTTATTCCACACTTCGATATGGTCTAACGCACCAATAACGATGACTTCCTTACCAATCTTATATTTGGCAAGTAATTGTGTTGGAAGCAAAGCACGACCTTGTTTATCAATATCAAGTTCGCACACAGAAGCTAATTGCACTCTTAAATGAGCACGAGCGTTCTTTTTGTTAAAAGAAAGAGTTTTAATTTTCGCGATTAAATCATTGAAATCGCTTTCTTTATAAATGGATAAAGCACCATCATATCCTTTTAAGATGTAAGCTTTCAGACCGAGCTCATCTCTCATCTTGCTAGGAATGACTAAACGGCCTTTGTTATCTAGATTATGAATGAAACTACCGTAAAACATGCCTTCCACTTTCTACCACTTTCTTCCACTGGTAATGATATTATAGTGATTTTTCTAATGCGTGAGCAAGTATTTTTTAAAAGAAATTATAAAGAAAAGACCGTAAGATTTTTCTCACGGTCCTTAACACTTTGTGTTACTTGTTTTTATAAATCGAGGTCGTCAAGCGCACTCCAACGTGAATCTTGACTGTTCTCTTTTTCTTTCTGATATTGATCCTCGCTAATGACTCGATAATCGTTACCATCACCTGGAAGTTTTGCGCCTTTTTTCACAATTCTCACTGGTACATTTGCGAGCAAGATACCAAGGATGTATTCGTCGAGGTCAATAATGTTGTCTTTGGCGAAATAATTATCTTCATCAGTTTCATCATCAGTGAACACTAATTGGTCTTTGATTATGAGTGGTATTTTCACATCTTCCAAAGAATAGGAACAAACACCGATAACTAATGCCGATATTTCCACATCAATACAAAGTATTGACTCATAGTCTGTAGCGACCGCTTTAACGTTACAATCTTGTATTGATCTGATATGACTTTTGTCAAATTCGATATGAGAAAAATCAATCGCCTCTTCAAACGATTTAGCAACACCGTTAGTGAGTAATGCGCGATTGATTTTCATAACTATGCTCTAAGTTCAGCGTGGAACTGTTTTGTGAGTTCAAATTTGATGCGATTTTCCATCTCAGTAATTTCTTTTTCAGTGAGGGTGTGATCATCGCTTGAATAGGTCACAGAAATCGCAATACTCTTCTTGCCTTCTTGGATGTGTTCACCTTCGTAGACATCGAAAATTTGAGCTTCGCTCACAAGTCCTTTTCCGGTCACTTTAATAGCCTTGATTAAATCTCTGGCCACCACATCTTTATTGACCACTAAAGCAAGGTCACGAGAGACGCTTGGAAAACGAGAAATAGGTGCCATTTTTGTGATGCTCACTTTAGCAGATAAAATGGAATCTAAGTTCATTTCTAAAACGACTGCAGATGTTTTGCCTAAATCATAGGCGGCGATTTGATTTGGATGTAATTCGCCAAATCTTCCGATAATTTGATTTTGGAAATAGATTTCTGCGGATTTACCAGGGTGTAATTCATCTAAATGTTGAGTGTTTCTCTCAAATTTATATCTGGATGATTCAATTCCTAAGATATCCATCAGGCTTTCTACTAAGCCTTTCATGTGGTAGAAATCATAAGGAATAGCTTCCATAGCACCTCTTCTTTCTTCCTTACCCACTAAGACGATAGCGAGGTGTGTGGAACGAGAAGATTTGCTAATCATATGAGCGGTCTCAAATAAGGCTAAATCGCGGTTTTGTCTAGCTACATTATAAGTGGCCACTTTTAATAAGGAATGAAGAATGTGAGTTCTAAAGATTTCACGTTCATCAGTAAGTGGATTTAAGATCTTATAATGTTCTTCGTTATTTAATAAATTAAATAAGTTTTCCTCTTTTTTGCTGATTAAAGAATAGGTAACGCATTCATCTAAGCCCTTATCTAAGAGGGTGAAACGAATGTTCTTTAATCTATCTTGTTCAAGTGTCAAAGCACCTAATTTTGTATCTAAAGTTGGGAGGATAGATTTGACATTTTCAAAGCCTAATAAACGGATGACTTCTTCGCTTAAATCAGCATCACATGTAACATCAAGTCTCCATGATGGAACTGTCGCCACAAAGTCTTCACCTTTCATTTCCACTTTGAAATGCAATCTTTCTAAAGCGGCTTTGATTTGTTCAGCGCTGAATTCAGTGCCTAATCTACCGTTGATACGTTTAACAGAGGAAGGAATCTTCTTTTCTTCGTATTTTTCCGCTTGATAAGTAACGATATTACTGAATTCTTTACCTTCGCATAATTCTTTAATTAAGTTAGCGGCAAGGTTTAACACTCTTTCACTTTGGAAGTGATTTGTGCCCTTCACGAATCTAGAACTAGATTCGCTCGCTAAACCAAGTCTTGAGGAAGTATGACGAATGGTCGCGCCATCAAAGGAAGCGGCTTCAATATAGATATGTGTGGTTTTTTCATCAACTGCGCATTCTAATGAACCCATAACTCCACCTAAACACATTGGTTTTCCTTTACAAGAAATCACAATGTCCCCAGGTATGACTTTATAGGTCTTTTCATCCAAAGCAACGAAATCACCATCATAATCGTCTCTTGCTGTTAATTCGGCGGCTGGTAATTTATCAGCGTCATACATATGTAATGGCTGTCCAGTAACGAGCATCACGTAGTTACCAATATCAACGATATTGTTGATGCTTCTCACACCCATCGCCATTAAGTATTCTTGCATCCATTTTGGAGATTCTTTAACTTTGATGTTTTTAATCTCTTTACCAGAGAATTGACTACAAGATTTAGTGTCTGAACCCACTTTTAAGGCAGTTTGGAAATTCACATCTGCAGTAGGTTCAGGAATCTTCACTTCTCTAGAGAAGATGGCACCGATTTCACGAGCTACATTGTATAAGGATAATAAATCTGGACGATTAGCTAAAACCTTAAGGTTTAAAACCTCATCATCTAAGCCTAAATAGCCTAAGACATTATCTTCACCAACAGGAGCATCCGCTGGTAATTCTTCAATACCAGCTTGTTGATATTCACTTAAGTATTTGCTGTCGACACCTAATTCTAATAAGGAGCAGCACATACCATTACTAGCGACAGCTCTAATGACACCAGCTTTGATTTCTCCACCAGGGAGCTTCGCACCTACGCGGGCAACAATTACTTTTAATCCCGCACGTGCATTAGGCGCACCACAAACAATTTGTTGTTCGCCATATTTGCCTAAGTCCACATTTAAAATGTGTAAGTGATCACTATCAGGATGTTTTTCACATGTTTTGATTTCACCAATGACTAAATTTGTGCCAGAAGCTAAAGTTCTGATTTCTTCCACTTCCACACCAGCGAAAGTTAATCCATTAGCGATTTCTTCAGCGGTTAAACCGTCTAAATTAACGTATTGTTTAATATTTTTTAAACTAACTAACATACTATTAACCCTCGCTTTCCTTAGTCTTTCTTTTTGAATTGATGTAAGAATCTTACATCGTTGTTATAGAATTTACGGATATCATCGATACCATAACGTAAAATGGCCACTCTTTCGATACCAATACCGAAAGCGAATCCACTATAAACTTCTGGATCATAACCATTCATCTTTAAAACATTGGGGTGAACCATACCACCGCCTAAGATTTCGATATATCCGGTACCTTTACACATATTGCAGCCTTTGCCACCGCAATTGGCACAGGTAATATCAACTTCAACAGATGGTTCTGTGAATGGGAAATAAGAACTTCTAAGTCTAATTTCTCTCTTTTCACCGAACATTTTCTTCGCAAAGAGTTCTAATGTTGCTTTTAAATGTCCGATATTGATGTCTTTATCAATGACCAAGCCTTCGATTTGCGCGAATTGATGTGAATGTGTCGCATCATCGTCATCACGTCTATAGGTTTTGCCCGGACAAATAATTCTAATAGGAGCGCCTTTGGCTTTTTCCATAGTTCTCGCTTGAACTGGAGAAGTATGGGTTCTTAATAATGTATTTTCGTCGATATAGAAAGTATCTTGCATGTCTCTTGCAGGATGATCTTTAGGAATGTTCAAAAGTTCGAAGTTAAACATGTCAGTTTCCACTTCTGGACCATCTGCCACTTCAAAACCCATGCCCAAGAAAATCTCAGTCATCTCATCTTTTACGATGTAAAAGGGATTTCTCGCACCGGTCGCAGTTCTTCTGCTTGGTAAAGAGATATCAATAGTTTCTCTTTTGAGTTTTTCTTCTAAAACTTTGGCCTTAACTGTATTCATCGCTTCTTCTAAAGCGGTAGAAATCGCAGTTCTCGCTTCATTCATTTCTTGGCCAAATGTTTTCTTTTCTTCCACAGGTAATGTGGCGATTTGGCTGCTCATGGAAGATAATTCACTCTTCTTGCCCATGAATTGATTTCTGAGTTCGTTAATCTCTTCAATGGTTTTCGCGTTTTTAATCTTCTCAAGAGCGTCATTTACTAATGCTTGTAATTTTTCATTTTTCATAAGCAAGTGCTCCTATATCAAATTCACACGTATAACGATTATATCATAATGACCATATTAATAAATATGAAAAAAGAATATCTTTTGTATAAAGACATCATTTACACAAAAAATACTCTTATTTAGCGAAGTTTATTCATTAAGATTCCCGCTGCTACGGCAACATTTAAGGAATCAATGTTAGATATTTGAATCTTCGTCACGATATCTGCGGAATCAATAATCTCTTGTTTAACACCGGCAGCTTCATTACCTAAAACCAAGACAAATGGATCTTTGATTTCAAGGTCATTAAGGTCAACAGCTTTATCATTAAGCGCGGACACAATGACTTTCTTCCCTTTAGAGAATTCACCTAATTCACCATGAAGAATTGGGAGTTGGAAAATAGCACCTTTACTCGCGGAAACAACCTTTTCGTTGTATGGGTCACAACAACCATCTGAGAGGATGATTGCGTCATAACTAAACGCAAGCGCAGTTCTAATAATCGTGCCCACATTACCTGGATCAGACACGCGGTCTAGATACACTACTTTATTGAGTGTTTTTGGTTTTCTATCCACTATTTTAGAAACGAAGACAATACCCTCAGGAGAACCGGATAAAGCAATCTTGTCTAAAATATCCTTTTTCACTATGTATTGGGTAACATCTTGAGGGATGTTTAGAATCTCTTTTAATGTGAAAATTTCTTTAACATTTCCGCAAAATACTGCTAAATCTAAGGCTTTTTTACCTTCAGCAAGGAATTCTTTGCATTCTTTACGGTACTTGCTTTCCTTCAATGAAGCAGCGTGCTTAATCTTATTATTTTGCTTGCTATCGATATACTTAATCATTGAAATTCTCCTTTCCTTAATCGCCTGTGCAACTTATCGTAATCTGGACAATATTTATACACTACATCATAGAAATTGTTTGAGTGGTTATGAACTTTGTCATGAACGAGTTCGTGCACTATCACTGAGTCAATCACATCAGTTGTGTAATGCATCAAAATTAGTGAATATGTGATGGAATGAGTCTGTGAAGAATTGCTTCCGTAACGCGAAGACATTTTCCTTACTTTTACCTTATATGGCTTCTTAATTTCCATCAACTTTTCGTAATATCTGTGGCGATTTTCCACGAGTTTTAAGAACCACTTTTTCAGCTTCTTATCAAGGTCTTCCATACTCTTATATTTGATATTCACACCATCGGAGAAATTGATTTCACCTTCGTTTTGAATCTGCACTTTTGTGCCTAACAAATAGATATAATCTTCGCCCCTAGCTTTGCTTTTATGGTCAGACTTAATTAATCTAGCAGCGAATCTATCTAGACCATCAATTATTCTTCCTTTGCCCGCGAAAAAATGAGGCGCACTCACATAGAACTTCCCATCGCGAAAAGTATAACGAATACTCCTGATGCTCTTTCTAGTGACAATCACAGGATATTCTTTATCGTTATATTTATAAATAAATTCGTTTTCCGGCATGCGATTATTATAACTTGATAACCAATGCACTCAAATATAAAATATTTACAGTTTATGGAAAAGATACTTATCTCTGCCTGTTTAGTGGGTGACAAAGTCAAATATGACGGTTACAGTAACTACAATGAAAAGATCAAACTCTTATTAGAAAAATATGAGTTAGTCCCCTTCTGTCCAGAAGTAGAAGGCGGTTTACACACTCCTAGAAAACCATCTGAAAGAGTGAAAGATCGTGTCAAAATGCAAGATGGTAGAGATGTCACCAGACAATACGAAAAAGGCGCAGAACTCGCTGCAAACATCTGTTTATACCTTGGTATAAAGATTGCTATCTTAAAAGAGAATTCCCCATCCTGTGGTTCTCATAAAATCTACGATGGTTCCTTCTCTCATAAACTAGTTGATGGACAAGGGGTCACTGCTGAACTCCTTAGAAAAAAAGGCATCAAGGTCATCTCTGAGGACGAAATTGATACCTTATTAACTGATTAGTAATTAGTTTCTTGGCGGTTGTAATTGACGCCAAGTTTTTTATAATAAGCCGCTTCTAGTTGTTTCCATTTATATCCAAGTAACGGGAGCAAATTTAGAAATGCTTGGAAAGCTTTGATGTAGGAAGAGTCATCTTGTTTCTTTCTAAATTCATCTAATCGATGATATACCATTAAGAATTGGTCAGTGAGATTATCTTCATGCTTAGTGATGTTATAACTTCTTTTAGAAGTTCCAATATCAATGCCAAGCGATAAGAAGAAATGTAAACCATCCGCATATTCATCTAAGACAATATCATCGGCTTCCGGTCCTTTATTAGACCAGTATTTGAAACATCTTGTCGCGTTTGCGAGTTCACCAATCTCTACGAGACAGGCCATAAGACGTCTATGTCTTGTGGTCTTATAGCTAATTCCGTGATTTTCGGCGATTGTCGCGTCTAATTTACCTTGGGCGATAAATAATTCATCTAATACGATTTTCATTTATCTAACCTTTTTTAAATGCCAAATTTCTTTCGCATATTGCTGGATGGTTCTATCGCTGGTGAACTTACCACTATTAGCGATGTTCATCAAACACATACGTTGCCATTTAGTCTTGTTTTGATAGAGTTCAGAAATTTTTTCTTGAGCTTCAACATAACTTGCGAAGTCTTTCAAGATATAGTAGTTATCTCTATTATTCATAATTTCATCAAAGATGACTCTGAATTTATCTGGACGATAGTTGGTCCATTCTCCACTTAATAAAGAGTCGAGAATGTTCTTGATACGGTAATCACTGTTATATAAATCCCAAGGGTTGTAAGAACCATTTCTATTGAGTTCTTCCACTTCTTCGTTTCTTAGACCGAAGATAACAGCGTTTTCTTCACCCGCACATTCGACGATTTCAATATTTGCACCATCCATTGTGCCTAATGTAATTGCACCATTCATCATGAACTTCATGTTAGATGTACCAGAAGCTTCTTTACCAGCGGTACTAATTTGTTCGCTAACATCTGCGGCAGGAATAATTAATTCCGCTAAAGAGACACTGTAGTTCTCCACGAATACGACTTTGAGGTATTTATTGATTTCATCATCAGCGTTAATGACATTCGCGACAGCGATGATTAATTCAATAATCTTCTTAGCATAAGCATAGCTTGGTGCGGCTTTCGCGCCAAAAATATATGTATGTGGATAAATTCTAAAGTTTGGATCAGATTTCATTCTTTGATAGAGATAGATGATGTGGAAGATATTTAAGAGTTGACGTTTATAAGCGTGTAATCTCTTAATTTGAACATCAAAGATGGAATTCACATCGACATCAATATCTAAGGATTCTTTAATATATTTCGCTAAGGCTTTCTTGTTATCGAGCTTAATCTTGCCTAAAGCCTTTAAGACTTCTTTATCATCTTTATATTTTTCAAAGCCTTTAATCTTCTCCATATCTAAGTACCAGCTATCGCCAATCTTAGAAGTAATTAGCTTTGCTAATTCTGGATTGGAATTCATCAACCATCTACGGTGTGTCACACCATTGGTTTTGTTGTTGAACTTCTCGGGCATATAGTGATAGAAATCTCTGAAGGTAACGGCCTTTAAGATTTCAGTATGTAATGCCGCAACACCATTGACGGAGAAACATGTATAGATTGCTAAGTTAGTCATATGGATTTGGCCATCTTTAATGATATTCATCGCATATCTTTCACCATCGTTGACGCCTCTAGCGGTCATTTCGATGTTAAATCTACGATTGATTTCTTCAATAATCATGTAACAACGTGGAATTAGTGTTTGCACGTAGTTAACTGGCCACTTCTCTAAAGCTTCCGCCATGACAGTGTGGTTGGTGTAAGCCATGGATTGTCTCACTTCTTCCCAAGATTCATCCCAGCCCATGCCATATTCATCCATCATGACTCTCATCATTTCAGGAATAGCTAAGATTGGGTGTGTATCGTTGAGTTGGAACACATAGTGTTCATGGATGCCTTTTAAGGTGCCGTGGTGTTTATAGTAACTCTTTAATGTACATTGAATACCACTACTGACTAGGAAGTATTGTTGTCTAAGTCTTAAGATACGACCATTCTCGGTAGAATCATCTGGATATAGACCATGACACAATTCTTCTAAGGCATGTAAATAGTTTTCAAAAGAAATATCTTTTGGTAAATGGTGAGCGGTAGGCTCAGCGTTCCAAAGTCTCAAAGAGTTGGTGACATGGTTACGATAACCAACGACAGGGATATCATATGGAACCGCACGGACAATTAAGGCGTTCGCAGTTCTAATCGCATATGTGCCGTCTGGTTTTAAATAAGTCTCTGGATTTCCATAGAATTTGACTTCTACTTCGTATTTTGGTCTTCTAATTTCCCAAACGTTTCCGTTGCTCAACCATTGATCTGGGAATTCTTTTTGCTTTCCATCAATGATTCTTTGACGGAAGAAGCCATATTGGTAACGAATACAGTTACCATGACCCAAATATCCTAAAGACGCAATAGAATCAAGGAAACAGGCAGCTAGACGTCCTAAACCACCATTACCAAGACCTGCGTCGCTCTCTTGTTCTTCTAATTCGTGAATATTTATTCCTAAATCTTTCAAACCGTCTTTTGCTACTTCGTAGATGCCCATGTTTTGCATATTGTTGACGAGTAAACGACCAATCAAGAATTCCATAGAGAAATAAATAACTGTCTTTTGGTCTCTCTTAATGGATTTATCTCTTGTGTGACCCCAGTCGACATTGGCATAGTCTCTGACCATCTCGCCTAAAATAGCATATCTTTCCGAGATATGGCTGTCCGCAATAGTGACACCGTATCTCTCTAACATGCGCTCAGTAAAAGCTTTTTTGAAAGCATTTTTGTCTTCAAACATAGTTAATACCTCTATTCTTTATTTGCTAGTTTTCTTTTTTGTGGCTTTTTTAGCCTCTTGTGGCGCAGTTTTAAGTTTAAATATACAAGCGCCCAAACACGCGAGTTTAATCGTTATATGGGCTGGTAAACCTTCAAATGAACCAGGTTCTGATTTGCAAGGTAAGCCATTGTATTGGCCCCAGCCACTATAAATATCTTTATCGGTGTTGAATATTTCTTCGTATTCGCCTTCTTCTAAGACGGGAATGTTAATGTAATCGTAGTAATTCGTTGTCATATTGAACACGAATACCAAAACATCATCCTCCACTTTTCTCTGGAATGCAAATACTGATTGATCTTTGTTATCCACCATTAACCAGCGGAATCTCTCAGGATTGTGTTCTTCAAAGTACATCGCTTTGTGGTGACGATAGATCTCATTTAAGTCGTGTATCATGCGTGATAAGGAGTCGTGTTTGGGGAATGATTTTAAGTTCCACTGTAATCCACGATTCTCATTCCATTCATCGAATGTACCGAGTTCATTACCCATGAAGTTGAGTTTCTTTCCTGGGTGTGCATATTGGTATGTGTATAAGTTTCTTAATAAGGCGAATTTTTGATCATAATCGCCCCAGAGCTTATTAATAATTGTGCCTTTTCCGTGGACGACTTCGTCGTGAGATAATGGAAGCATGAAGTTATCCGCATAGAAATAAGCCATAGAGAATGTTAATTTGTTATGGTCATATTTCTTATAGATTGGGTCTAAAGCGTAATACTTTAAGGTATCGTTCATCCAACCTAAGTCCCACTTATAGTCAAATCCTAAACCACCTTGTTCGGTTGGTTTGGTTGTGCCTGCGAAGGCTGTAGAGTCTTCGGCAATCATCATGACTGAATCATGAGCGATGTGCATCTTGGCATTTAATCTCTTAATAAATTCAACCGCACCATCGTTTAAACCAATAGAGGAATCACCATTGTAATAAATGATGTTGCTAAC
>JAEEGL013908369.1_pt1 | contig 10535 bp, 18 predicted proteins | sample 9134231 | NCBI WGS metagenome assembly JAEEGL01 (sample SAMN16246548, study PRJNA631951) | gut metagenome | biome: gut microbiome; feature: rumen; material: fiber-attached | host: Bos | place: Iran: Karaj | collected 2018-10
CCTGCAGAGCATTGATACCTTCAGAAGCAAGAATACCATCCATATTTACAGAGCGGACAAGAATACTCATCTGCTGTATCATTTGCGGGATTGTCTGAATAGTTACGTTGTAATTCAAGATTTCCTGCATATAACCACACAGATCCGAGATACCCCATCCCATTGTGTACATCGCACCATACCACCCAGCCTGCTGAGCAGTGACGATACGCGAACATCTTTTAGCATCTACCCATGCACCAAGATAAGGAATGTAGTATCTGTCAGGATTGTTGAAAGTTTTTTCCGTAGGATTTTTCGGAGGAATAATCATCGTATTCCATCTGTCGAGTGAGATGATGTAATCAATGCAGTCCTTTCCAATCACTCCGGCAGAAAGAAGAGTCTTCATATCCATAGCAAGAGTGATAGGAGTTTCCTTCTTGAACATAGGGAATACAAGGTCTCCACCGTAAATAAGGGAGTCCCTTATCGCACCCGAGAGTACCTGTGACACACCCTTAGCCCATATGTTCTCAGTAACTTTATCAAGTTCTTTTGCGGTGAGTTTAGAGTTTTTTATTTTTACACCATTAAGTAAAATACTTTTTGCTTTCTTGTTGATAATCAGTTCCCCAAGACCTTTCTGAGAATAGATAGCGTTAGCCTCAAAAGGTGACAGCCATATATTCGTTCTAGCCTGGGAAGCAGTGTAAGGGTCGGTGTTGTTACCTATGTTCAACGGATTGTTGAACATAGAGTCTTTAATCATTTTCTTTGCATTGAGTTTTGCTTCTTTTTTACAGTCATCTAAAGTTTTTACTTCACCGTACAGCTTTCTGTATTCTTCCTTAAGCCCATTGTCAATAAGTGTAGTACACTTCTTAAGGTCATCCAGTGGCATTCCACGGAAGGTGGAAGCATCTTTAACGACAAGTTTACCATTGTCATCATAAGATGTTGAACCACATCTGTTAATAATTTTTCTGATACTAGACCACTGAACCATACAACCTCCGATAAATAACAGTCTGCTGCAAGCAGCAGACCGATGACAAGGAAAGGAGCGAACCTTGCACATAACTTATATTATGTCAAGCACTTAAAAAGGTCAAATCATAACTGTACCATCAGACATCTGCTCGCTCATTTCACCTGTTCTTCTGCTCTCTTTCCATCCCAAAGTCTGCTTGTATAAGTCCTTAAACTCTCTGTTCCATGCAAGCAGGTAAGAAGTAAAGTAGCCGATACAGTCGTTACCGTGGTCAGGTGCACTCTCCGTCTGTCCTTTCATCGGCATACCAGTCTTTTTATCATTCTCATGCTTAAGAAGGTCATCGTGTGTTTCCTTGCAGAAAGGACACACAAACATCTTCTGCAGGTGGAACATTTTGTTTATGGCAAATACACGGTCACTGACCATAGGGTTATGAGGGCGAAGGACTATCCTTATTTTATAGAGCGCAAGTTCCTTCTTAAACTCACTGAAATGGTCTTTGTAAGTCATATCAGGAATTAAAAATATTTTTGCCCGCGGAAAATCATATCTCAATACTTCCGGTGCGTGTCTCCAGTCAGGGAATGTATATTCCTTGATTATGTATATATTTCCATCCCTTACTAAAGCAACACGGCACTTATTGTAACCGTTGTTAAAGTCCATTCCGGCATATACACTCTCTCCTTCCTTAACTGTATCGTAAAGGTCGTACGAAAGGTCATTCACTGCAGGGTCATAGTCAGGGAATACACGCCCAGTATCAACCGATATAAACTCACCTTCAAGGTAGCACTTCCTTTCCTTCTCATTATAGATGGAGTACATACTGGCAATGTATTCCTTCGGTAAGTATGTATTGTCCCTTGTACGCGCCTTTATGCGCACGTATCCTATTCCCTGCTTGCGGAACTCCATTATTGACTGGTACATGCCTTTAAGCCCCTGTGATGTACTTACAGCAGTTACCCACGGCGGTCTGCAGCCAGGAATAATCTGACGGCAACGGTCGTTTACAGCTTTTACTACGGCAGTAGAAGTGTATGTAGGAAGTTCATCTAACTCGTCAAGGAAGCAGGCACAACAGTCGAAACCGAAGATGGTTCCTTCATCCTCAATAGGAATTAAGAGTATCTGCACACCGGCAACCTCTATGATATTATGCGCTTTATCCCATCTGTATACAGAGTGGGTGGACTTCAATATTTGCTCTAAGGCTCCGGATACTGTTTTCAAAAGGAAGGTAAGGTTGATACCACCAAGAAGGATTTTAGGTAATTTACCTTCCTTATCCTTGTGACCGCTGAAATACTTTACGGCAGAAAGGATACAGTCTCCCAGGGAGGAAGACTTTCCTGCAGCGTATCCTGCAGTAAGGAAAAAGAAACGGCATTCAGGGAATACATAAGGTGCCTGAAGGATAGCACCCTGGTGCTTAAGAAGTTTCTTCAGTATCGCCACGTTCTTTCATCCTCCGTGCAATATCTTCTTTAGCCCTTGTTTCAGCAGAGTCTACTGCTTCGCCTTCACCAAAGGCAGCAGACAGGTTTATGTTACCATTTCCCTCGAATATCTCCACATTGTCCATAGCCTCAAAGTCCTCTCTCGACATAGCAATGTATGCTACATTGAGGGCATTACTTTCATCCCCTCCTTCGTCTACATCGGAAAGCAGTAAGGATTTTCTTTCCTGTATGGCCTTCAATTTGTCACCAGGTTTTAATGCTTCATCAAAGTCATCATCAATGATGTCGTTAAGTTCACCAAGCTGCTTTACAAATAATTCTGCCTTAGACTTACGGGTAGCCCTTAAGTACTCAGGGTCTTGTGTAAGGCGTGTCCTCATAGATTTATCTATTCCTATGAGGTCAAAAGCAAGGGAGTCTTTGTAACACTTGGAGAATGCTTTTATTGCTTCTGCTCTGATTTCTTCGTATGACATAAGAACTCCTTAAGGGCAAGAATAACTACTGTATTGGCAGGAAGGGAAAGTTCCTCTGCCTTGGCATCCAGCTCCGCTTTCATCACTTTAGAGATTGTTACTGACATTCGCGTCTTTGATTTCTTTATCATAAGATGATTGTAGGGTGATGTTAAAGTGATGTCAATAAAAGTCTTATTGTGATGTCAATGTATAAAGGTGGCACTGATTTTATTGATGTAGTTATTGATATTGGTGATAGTGATGTCAGTGCTCTGTGGTGATGTCAAAGTGATGGCACTTTTATTTTTGGAAAAATTGTGTAATATGCCCTACCACCAGCAGCAAGTTAGCCAATGGTAGCATTTGTTACAGACAATTAACATTGTCGTTAAAGTACAAAAAGATGACTGAACAATACAAACAATATGCTCTATAATTCTAGTATCGGAAATAATGCCGATTTGTTCCAAGTGGTCGGGACTGTCTACAAAAGCAGACACTTACCCGTAAAAGTTCCGCAGTGAACAACCGATGTTTGATATTACTAGTGATGGACTAAAACCAATTACAATAATTCTAGCGTTATGCTTAAGCGTACGCTAGAACGGTGAGCACTTGCTAAAGTGTTTAGCGTTCTATCGTATGATAGAATTATCTTATATTGTGAGGTGTCTATTATGGATACTACAAAAAAACTTAAAAAAGTAGAATTTTCTACTTTAACAATTGGCAATGCTTTTAACTATGTTAATAGCGAATTAACTGTAAATCATGTCTTTAACTTTGAAATGTTGCACAGTGATTTCCTTGAGCTGCTCGATAAAAACGGTGCAAAATACAAGGATACTGCAGATGGGCTCAAGCCATATCTTGGTTTAATGCTCACCCGTTCAACATTCTCAAACAAGGCATTAAAAAATGCTCATTTTTTGAAGTCGGTTGAATTGCTTAAAAACGGGTCTGTCATGTTTAGCGATATCGTGAAAACATACAAGGCAAAAACTCATAAAAACGGGAATAGCCATGCAAAAAATGACTACTTCTACCTTACTGACCTTGTTAACCTTGTTAATGGGTATAACAAGGCGTTAATCACGGAAATGCTCGCAAGTCATAAATTAGACTTTAATAACGCTTTGAACGATGTTTCAAAATTGCCGTTATTGACTGTCAACTTTGAACTTGATGGCAAGTTTAGAAAATATCGCCTTGACTACATTAGTAACGATGATAAAAAGTTTAGTGTTACTTGTAAGGTTTATAACCTTGTAGAAGTCGATGACGATGAATTTGAGCATTTTGAAATGATGTGATTTTAAGGCTAGGGAATATTCCCTAGCCTTAATTTTTGCCCATCTTGTTAGTATATGCTAACTTTATATTTTGCAGCTTCTCCAGGGGAAACGATGATAACATTAAAATATTCTCACCATAGCAAAGCATGGAGCGGGGATGACAACATAATCCGCCGTATCATGTTTGATGAGCACATGATAAGATTATGCGCTTATTCAGTGCGCAAAGCAGAACAAAAAGCATTGTGTAAAAAACATTGCATTGAAGCAAGGAAAAAAAGAAAATCCTTGAGCAATCGCAGTGTATATTCATATGCTATTGGAGCGCAGCCGGAAAGGGAAAATCTTACTGATTGGAACTTCTCCGAGCGTTACAAGGATATAAGCGACTAAAAAAGGCTCCTTCGGGAGCCTTTTTATTGCCAAAAACCGAAGAAACACTGCAAAAAACGGAAGAGACATTTGCCTACGCCAAAATATCAACAGACCGTAGCAACACACACAAAAGCGTAGGCAAATCACCTATAGTGAAAAATGTAAATCCAAAAAATATAGTCGAAAAAAGGGGGTCTTTTTTCTTTAAAAATACTTAATTTTTGCAGTATTATTAAAGAAATCGCCCAAAATCTCCACAAAATGTATAAATATACAGAAAAACTGCATAAATATACATTTCCTGTAAAAATTACATTTTTTAAAAATCTTCCCAATATTAGGAAATTTAACTACGCTTTTGACCGAGTTGCTACGCCTTAGGCGTATTTAAGCGTAGGCAAATGAGACCGCAAAAATCCCAGGAGAAAAAACAAAATGCATATTTATGCATTCTTAAAAAGGAGAAATTATGTCATTAAAAATCAACTATGAGAGCGGAAAATACCGTCTCTACAATGAAAACAACGAACTCTTAGGCGAGAGAGATACCGCCCAGGAGATTTTAATTCTATTCACTTCAATCAGTGGCTACAGTTGGAGAGGAGGCAAAAAATGAAATTAAACAAAATCTTATAGAGAATGGGTAATGATTTTAAGGGTGAGTATAAGTGTGAGTTCTGCGGAAATGTTACAACAGATAAGCACATGGACTCATATTATGACTCGTATTTTCTCAATGTCGTAATACCGTCAATGGTTTGCGAAAAATGCAAAAAGAGCACGGAGGAAGAAAATGGAAATTAAAGTAGGAGACATTCTCTGCAGCCATTGGGGATATAATTGTTCTCGATGGTCATTTTACAAGGTTACACGCCTTACAGAAAGTAATGTGTGGTTTTACAAAATTGGCAAAAAGTACATCTCCGGTGCACCAAACTATCCGTGCGCCACAGTTGTGCCTTATGACTGCCAGGAAGGGAAAGAGATACATAGACGCCTCCATGACAATTACGTATCTATTTCAAAGTACGAACACGCCTTCAGCGTTCACACTGATGGCAGAACATATGAGGAGTGTTGCGATTGAAATTAGAGAAAGGTGATATCCTCATAGACAATAGAGGAAATAAATACACATACCTTTACGACTTGTGCCACGATTATGTGCGCCTGGAGAGGGAAGACGGAGAGAGAATAGAAGCAATAAACGGAAAATATATTTATCCTTACAGGGATGTGAGATGTGATAAGCTGGGAGACTCTATTCCTCTGCTTAAAGCACTTTCACTTGCCGGCTTTACAGTGACAGAGGAATATCCGAGCGAATATTCTCTTGGCTTCTGTTGCATCCGCTTTGGTGTAAATTACACTTTAGAAAGTGGAGACAAAATCTACACGAAGGTATTTGAAAATTGGAAGGAGGTTCTTAATGAAATCGTCTTTATCTCACACTGTCTCAATAATAAAAAACCTGGGGGCTGCTCATGACCGTTTGTATTTCTAATGGAAACACAAAAATGGGTTTAATTCCTTCTGTTTCTCTTCCGCCTGAGAAGACGTGCCTTTATGTCTGCAAGGGATGCTATGCACGTAAGGGGCATTTTACTGCTCCCTCAGTGCGCAATTCTCTTGAGAGAAATTGGCGCATCTACACGGAAGATAAGGAGCAGTATTGGAGAGAAGTAGAAGCCTGCATCATGACAACTCCATATTTCCGCTTCCATGTTGCCGGAGACATACCGGATGCAGACTACTTGAGGCACATTATTTCTCTTGCACAGAAGTATCCTTGTGAAATACTGCTCTTCACGAAGAAGTACTCTCTCTGCAATGAGGTAACGCAAGGCTTATGCCCATCAAACTTACATTTAATCTATTCAGGGTGGAAAGGAATAGAAATGAAAAATCCGTATCACTTTCCGGAAGCACACGTATTGGAGAGAGACGGAAGCACAACGGCGTCAGACGGTGCCAGGTGGTGCTCCGGTAACTGTATGTCGTGTTATTTGAATAAATGCGGATGTTTTACATTAAAATACGGTGAACAGGTTATGTTCAGGAGGCACTGATGAACGAAGTTTCATTCTTTATTGAGGCTTCTCCCGAAGATATTCACGACTTTGGTGTACGCTATGGTCTTGAAGAGGGAGAAAAGAATGGGCTTTATGGGTTTCTTACGAGTGAAGAACTTGCGAAATTCATAAAGGAATTAAATGAAAAGAAAATAAGATTTACTGGACAGACAGAAGAAATCGAGGAGGGGTAATGGGTTTCCAGGCAATCAACGACATCACCATTGAAGGAACTCTCACAGATGAGAACCACCTTAAATGGTATGCAAAAGGAAGGGAGTGTGATGCTACAGTGATTATGACTGATGCAGTTTTTAACATTGTAGAAGAAGCACGCAGAGAAAAGAAGTACTTGAAGGTAAGAGTACGCGGGCAGCTTGCAAATGACTACATCTACTGCCATCACATTGAGGTGGCGTAATGTACAAATATATTGTGAGGCTCTCAAACGGTAAAAGATGGGAGAGAGTCGTAGATGTATTTTCAAGTGAGGCTGCTTGCCTTGCCGGAGAGAAAGACGCCAATGCCTACATTATGCGCAATGGCTTAAAAGACATTACCTATATTGTGGAGGTCAAAAATGACTAAGGAAGTTTTTGTAGAACGTCTCAGGACATTACAGAAGGAACTTAAAAACCTGGTGACTGATTACTACAGTGACAAAGATGCCACGCACAACTTTGTGGACACAGAAGGCAACGAGAGAGTAAGCACTCACCACGTAAGCATGACTGCTTTTGCAGGTGGCAGCTCATGGATACTCGCATCTGAAGAAGACATCGAAAGTGCGTGTAAAGCGGACTAAAAGGGGCTGGAAAAGGACAAGACCGGAGAGAAACGCAATCCTTCTTGTCCTTGCCTTTTCACTTGCGTTAATTATATTGGGGGTATTATGCAGATACGACATCCTTCTGATGCATTAAATTACATCAAAATCGCAAATAAGAAGTGGGAGCACTTTGGTGTCATACTTCTTAATTCAAATCACGAAGTTATTAAAAATAAGGTACTTTTTACCGGAGGACTTACAGCCACCACAGTGGACACACGTGTAGTGTTCTACACTGCCATTAAAAACCTGGCTGAAGGTATTATTGTCTACCTCAATCATCCAAGCGGTAATGTTCAGCCTTCTGAAGAGGACTTGAAGACAACAAAAATACTCAAAGAAGGTGCAGAACTTCTTGGAATGCAGTTATTAGACCATGTTATTGTTGGGAAAGGTAATTACTTATCTTTCATGGAATATGATTTATTGGAGGAAAAATGAATAACTTAAACTCACTTATATTGGAAGGTACGCTCACAAAAGATGTAGTATTATCAGATAATACTGCACAGAGTACAATTGCAGTTACTCGTTACTACAGAAATGCAAGTGGCGAGACAGTAGAAGATATCTCACGCTTTGACGTAATTGCATACGGTAATCTTGCCGGCATCTTCGCAGAGCACGGACATGAAGGAAGAGGTGTGCGCCTGGTAGGAAGGCTTACACAGCAGAACGACAGTATCTGTGTTATTGCAGAGCACATTGAATTTAGACCGGAGGTTATAAAATGAAAATTGGAGACATCGTGCGTGTAACAAATGTCGGAGGTGTGTACACAACTTATCCTGAATGGGTTAAAAACTCAAGTTTGCCTATAGAGGAACAGAGTAAATATCGTATGCACGTAGAACCTTCTACACAGAAGTTTTACATCTTAAGGTGTATTGAGCCTCATGGTTCATTCGCAAATACAGAAGTAGCCTACATTTCTGATAAAGAAAATGGCTACATGATGAACACTTCATGTCTGGAAAAGGTTGAAGTGAACAACATTCTTGAATTACTGGAGGAAAAAAATGAGAACATTTAGTCCATTTGGTTACGAAGGTGTAGACGTAGAAGTCGAAGTTGATTTACGCAGTGGTATCCCAGCAACAGACATTGTTGGTCTTTCTGATGGATGCGTTAAGGAAGTAAGGGAAAGAGTTCGCTCTGCTTTCCGGAACCAGGGTCTTGAATACCCTTCTGAGAGAGTATTGATAAGTCTCTCTCCTTGCGACTGCAAGAAAGAAGGTGCAGGATATGACCTTCCTATTGCTCTTGCAATTCTCTGTGCTAAGGAAGGAATTGAGCAGAATGTTTTCTGCATGGGTGAACTTGAACTCAACGGAACTACACGCTACACAAGAGGAATTGAAGCAGGTTTACAGAACGCATGGAAGGCGGGCATTAAATATGCCATTGTTCCATCATATTCAAGTGCACCACCAGGAATGACTGTCATTACTGTACAGAACCTCAAGGAGGCTTTTGAAGCAGTGAAAGATTTATCTCACTACAAACCTGGTGAACCTGAAAAGAAGGTGACTTTCTCAGAAGAAAGTACTCTTGATGAAATTGAAGGACATGAACGCCTTAAGTTTGCAATGGCAGTTGCAGTTGCAGGAAGACATCATATGCTTGTATATGGTGCACCTGGTTGCGGTAAGACAGTGCTTTTACAGAAGATGCCAGAACTTATGCCGGAACTTTCTCCTGAAGAAAAGGTAACCGTAGAGCGCATTTACTCTCTTGCCGGATACCCTTCTATAATGGGAAGACCATTTAGAACGCCACATCAGACTGCAAGCATTGAAGGCATTTGCGGTGGAGGAATAAATTGCAGTCCTGGGGAAATTACCCTTGCACATAATGGTGTCCTCTTCCTTGATGAAGCTGCAGAGTTTAGGACTTCTGTCTTACAGATGCTCCGTGTTCCAATGGAAGCACACTCAATAACACTCTCAAGAGCGGGAAGGACTACTGTCTACCCTGCTGATTTTCAGTTAGTCATGGCTACAAATCCGTGTCCATGTGGAAATCACGGAGTAAAAGACAGAATATGCCTTTGCTCTGCAAAAAGTGTTGAGCAGTATTGGAGAAAGTTCTCCGCTCCTCTTCTTGACAGATGTGCTCTTGTAATAGATGCACACAAGGAAGGTGAATATCCTCACAAGGAAAGTGAACTTCGGGAAATGATTAAAAGAGCCTGGGGTAAAGAACATAAGGAGTTGAATGAGGAAGCACAGAAACTTATTCCAACTGACTACACTCCAAGAAAGCGTGCAAACACATTAAAGATTGCACAGACAATTGCGGATATGTTCGACAGTGAAATCACTGCGGATATTGTGAAAATGGCTATTGAATTAGGAGGAAACAATGAGTCATTATGGTAGAACAGGTGTTACAGTGGTAGCACCACGTGATTTTAATTCCTGGTGGAAGTCACAGACACCAGTAGTTCGGGATGGTTGCAGCAGAGAAGCAAAAATCATCAGAGAATACGCAGATAAAAATGCAACAGAGCGTGCAAGGAAGCGTATTGAAAAGATTGTTGAAGATGCCGGAAGTTACAAGTGCATCGCCTGGGATGTTGGTGTTGACCACTATGCAATCATTGTGCGTAAGCGCAAGATTGTAAACCACAAAATCAGGGAAGTAGCAGATACACGTGTATACAAGAAGAAGCCTTCAAGAATACCAAAGAACGGAACTCTTGTAGAGATGCACGAATACATTATCTCTTACGATGCAAGATGCTATGACCCTCTTGAACATGGGGAGGAATGGTAAATGCGTAAAGCGATAAATGCAATTGTTCGTGCATACGCTTACAACACGAACAAAGATTATGAAGGCGCCTGGAACATTCTGTACAGACTCTACAATGGAATTACACACAAGAATGTGAAGCTGCGTGCAAGAAAACGCAAGGTAATTCCACTCACAGTAGTTGAGCAGGACCAGGATTTAGCACTCTTGAAGCAGATTGCAGTGTTGAGGTTTGTAAGATGAATGTATTAAGTCTGTGTGATGGAATGTCATGCGGGCTTCTTGCATTAAAGTATTGTGGCATTAA
>JAEEGL014610027.1_pt1 | contig 10535 bp, 12 predicted proteins | sample 9134231 | NCBI WGS metagenome assembly JAEEGL01 (sample SAMN16246548, study PRJNA631951) | gut metagenome | biome: gut microbiome; feature: rumen; material: fiber-attached | host: Bos | place: Iran: Karaj | collected 2018-10
CATTCCTCTCTACATGGAGATGACCTACAGCATGGGCTGGGTGGCCGAAATCGCTCCGGATCCGGTATGGCTGGGGTCTTTCATTCGCTGCAATCTGCGGCATCCGGAACTGTTCCAGGTCACGTGTCCCAAGTGCAAGAAGACGGTATTCTCCTATCGCTACGTCGGTTCCCCGCTCAGCGGCAGGGTAGATCTGGAATACGAATGCCAATGCGGAAAGAAGGGATATGAGATGGTGTCCGGATGGCGTGTCCGGGCGATCGCCCTGCGCGACCAGTTGGAGAGCGACAAAGCCAGGAACATCAAGTTTAAGTTGCTCCATCCCGGAGCCAGGCCTGCACCGATTGAAGAATTCCTTGCGTGGCTGAGACAGTAAGTGTCTTAAAAAGCGGGGCCATCTCCCATCACGGGAAATGGCCTCGCTCTCTCAAGCCTCAACTTATTCCTCAATTGTCTTCCACTCAATATTCTTTTCCAGTTGTCCGCGGGTCCAGATTGGAATCATGTGGTCTTCTTTCTCATAAAGATCTTCAGGAACCGGTGTTGCCTGGTACACGGTCAGCCCGGGCGTACACTCGGCCAGTCTGAGAATCTGAGCATTCGTGAACTTCGATCCGAATTCCCGCACCATCATATCGACCATATCGCAAAAATAGTCAATGACTATCTTGCTGCCGAAGGCGACATTTATCCAGTCCTTATTCTCTGGAACTCTTCTCAAATCGTGGTGCCACGTCTGGTTATCCTCGCAAAAGTCGAGATACCAGATTTGCATTTCTACATCCATATAATCAATGTTTTATGTTCAGCATACGCTCTTGCAACACAAGTGCCGAATTAGGGGCTATGACAAATTGACACGAGGGTAAGACTTTTCGCAATTGTATCGCAACTTGGCACAATCATAATCTATCTTTGCGCGAAGAATAACCCTTCAGACATGACAACGATCGAAGATGTAATCCGCATTGCCGTCAATGCTCATGACGGCATGAAGGACATGGTTGGGAATCCTGCAATTTCGCACGTCCTGGCCGTGGGACCTATGGGCAAGAATCCGCTGGAACAGAAAGCCGGCTTCCTTCACGACGTGGTGGAAGACTCGGACATCACCCTGGAAGACCTCCGGGCTGAAGGAGTGGAAGAGGAAGTGCTGGCCGCCGTGGATCTGCTGACTCATCGTTCCGGGATGAGTTATGAGGACTATGTAAAGAACATCGTCCTTTCGCAAAACCAGACAGCGATCCAGGTGAAGCTGAACGACCTGCACCACAATCTTCACAGAGCAGAGCTTGCCCTCGCAACGCTTGACACGAGTACGCGCGAGAGGAAGGTTCTGCTGGAAGAGATCCTGTCCATTGCGGCGATGCACGACCGGGCGGAAAGGTATATCCAAGACTCAATCCGTCATGTATATTGACTATATTGACCTGAATTGGGACAAGATTGAGCCTGGGTCCTACCTGACAAGAATCCCGGCCATCTGTCTTCTCCAGCGTCTCCAGTTCCGAAAGCCCGTTACCTTTTTCGTGGGAGAGAACGGATCCGGAAAGTCAACGCTCCTGGAGGCCATCGCCATTGCCTACGGATTCAACCCAGAGGGCGGCTCCCTGAATTACCGCTTCTCCACCCACGACGATTACTCGGAGTTGTGCGATGCCGTTACTATAGGCAGGGGCATCCGTGACAAGAACCGGGGATTCTTCCTGCGTGCCGAGAGTTTCTACAACGTCTCTACGCAGGCCATTGAGTATGAGAAGGGATATGGGCCGATGTACGGGGACCGGACCCTTCATGAACAGTCCCATGGTGAGAGCTTACTGAACTTCATCAAAACCTTTTCCCGGACCGGAATCTTTTTGATGGACGAGCCAGAAGCAGCCCTCTCGCCGAACCGCCAGCTCGCCCTGTTTTCCCGTATAGCGGAAATGTCCCGTGAGGGCTCCCAGTATATCATCGTCACGCACTCCCCCATCCTCCTTGCTATCCCTGGTGCCGACATCATCCAGTTCGATGGGACCGGAATGCATTATGTACAGTACGAAGAGACAGAGAGTTACCGGATAACCGAGATGTTTGTCAACCATAGGGAGATGATGGTGGGGGCTTTGGTGGAGTAGAGATTATTTGTAAATTCGCATGAAGATGTTTTCGGGAGATTTCATATCGGATTTTGCAATAGGTCTGGCACTTGTTGCGGTCGTCGTCACCCTTTTGGACGCCTTCCTGGAAATAACCAAGAAACCGGAGGACAAGAATAAACACTGATTGTTAAAACACCTGGCTCCAGTTTTTAATCGCTTGTCATATGGAAAGCCGGTGTTTTTTTGTTATTTTTGAAAGTTAATACACTAACATCGAAAGATATGGCTAATAATAGTGGGATGCTCTCGCAGTCAAAGCATAGCAAAAGCATTGACAAGAACGAGTATTATACACTCTATGATGATATTGTTGAGGAACTAAATCAATATGAAGATCAGTTCCGAGGTAAACGAGTAATATGCCCATGTGATTGGGATGAATCCCTAGAGGAGATTTGTGTGTTTGCATCCGAAGAGTCCGTCAGTAGCGGAACTCTCTTTAGCCGTGGCACGATCAAGACCATAGATGTTGATGCAACCGGAAAGATTGAAAAAGACTTAGGTAAGGTTCGATGCAACTTTGTAAAATTCTTAATAAGCCACGCAGAGAAGTGGGGTATTGAATCCATCTCGGTATCTGGCTATAATCCGTCAACAGGGGAAGGTGTTCGGTTTCAAGATGTTGATTATTCTAAATATGATATCTGTGTCACAAATCCACCTTTTTCTCTTTTCCGAGAGTTCGTAGAAACCATGTTAAATAACAACATGAAGTTTATTATTGTAGGTGCTCAGAACTCAGTAACTTGCAAGGACGTGTTTCTTCACTTTATACGTAAAGAGATTTGGCCCGGGTATCATAGCCATATGTCTGGTTTTATTCGGCCGGATGGGACTATTCTTCCGAAACAGGATAATCATGCTAGATCCTGTGGTTGGTACACGAATATGGAAGTTGATTACCGGGAGAAGTTCCTCCCTATTGATGAGGAATATACGCCGGAGAAATACCCTAAGTACGATAACTTTGACGCCATCAATGTTGATGAATCAATGGCAATACCTTGTGATTATGAGGGTGTGATGGGCGTCCCTCCTACTTTCCTTCATTTTTACAATCCGGATCAGTTTGAGATTCTGGGGCTTTCCCAAATTGGGTGTCATGATTTAGTGCCAGACACAAAGAAGTATAATGAATACAAAGAATACTTGAGGGAGACGGACACGCCTACAGGAGCATCGGGTGGAAAAACAAATGAGAATGCTGTGTTGCCAGGGAAGGGAGATAAAAAGACATACTATGTCGGTCCTAATGGAGAGATAGTTTATCCTATTTATAAGCGGATTTTCATACGCAATAAAAAAGTAATCAAAGCCTTATGAGCACACCTGCGGAAAACATTACTATTACCGTTGGAGAATTGTACTCCGGCGTGACAGACGGGAAAATCATCTCAGATATCTCTCTGCAACGTGAGATTATCTATAATAGGGACGAACAAGAATTGGTCGTTGATTCCATTTTGAACGGCATCCCATTACCAGCCTTTTATTTTTGGCGCAATGATAACGGCATTCTTGAGGTCTTAGATGGGAAGCAGCGTATCGAAGCCATCAAGAAATTCCGTGAAAATGATTTAGAGTATAGGGGGAAATTGTGGAAGCAATCACAAGACATCCAGAACCGCTTCAACTCTACCAATCTCTCGGTTATCATATGTTGTGGTGAAGACTCGTTGAAACACGAGATATTTAACCGCATTAACACTCTGGGTAAGCCACTCTCTCAATTTGAGGTCCTTAATGGCCTTTACCATGGACAGTATATCGAGGAACTTACAACTTATTCCAACATGAGTTCCATGATTGAGCTTTTTGGTGGTAACTCACGTGGTAAGACTCAAATTCATCTTCTAAAGTGGTTGCTTATACTCGATAATGTAAAACCGAATCCTGAGAACATTACTAATTATGTAAAGCAGCGAAAGGACTCGTCCTTCATGCTATTTGACCAGGTTCGAATTCGTCCGTATCTAAAGTTTATCACAGGGGTATTCACATTTGACGTTACTTCACTTTGTGATATTTATTTCAATTTGGCTATCAAGTACGTAAAAGACCTTTCAATTTGGAAAGAACATCGAGATGAGATTAATAAGTCCATCAAGGCGTTCAAGAAGTCTGATGCTTGGAAACTCATTCCGGACAAAGCCAAAGAAATCGAAGACAGAATTCAAGCAATTGTGGGTGGGATATCGGTTGACCCCAAGAGATTGTTTACCCAAGATGATAAGGCCGAACTACTTGCTAGGCTAGAGCCTCAAGACGGGAAGTACCCTTGTAATGATTGTAAACAACATTTCTATCCTGATGAACTAACCATTGACCACATTTTACCTTGGTCAAAAGGAGGTAGGACTGTTCTTTCTAATGCTCAACTACTTTGCAGGGCATGTAATAGTAAGAAAGGGAATAGATAATATAGGAGTATCTTGTAGTCGCAAAATGAATTGGGTTCATGCCTCCAGCACCTTGTAATCCCAATAAGCAGTACCAGAAGTTCGAGACTTTTGGTCAGTACCTTCATTGGGCCTATGCGAATCTTCAGATGATGGAATATGCCCTGTCCGCCGGGAAATCTAAATTCGATAAGCCCTGTTTTGCTGTCCGGGCTAAAGCGTTTAAGGCATATGAGGAGGGACGCTGGCAGATTCATGACCTTCTGAAGAACAATATCGCCAAGATCCAGAATCCCGATGTTTGCTGGTATTGTGGGGTGAAGGTTGAGAATCCCAAAGAACTCACCATCGACCATATTATTCCCAGGAGCAAGGGAGGGGCGAATGACATGGACAACATCTTTATGGTCTGTAAGACATGCAACTCCTCAAAACGGGATATGGATGTGATGGAATGGTTCTTTACCCGACGAGAGCAGTTTCCACCCATAGAGGTCATCGCTCATTATCTGAAGCAAATTAATATATACGCCACCACGGACGGACTGATGGTGAAGACTTTGGAAGAGATTGCTCAAATGGAACTTCCCTTCAATCCTGACTTCATCCCCATCGATTATCCTCATCCTGAAGATTACCAGGGGTAGTTTTACTGTCGCTCAAACTGTTCTAAGAATACATTATTTTACTCTTTGCAGATATGAATAGTCTCTTGAATAGAATCGTTTTCATCGTTGTGGTTCTATTTGCTGCCATACAGTATGGTTATGCGCAATCGAGAGTCCCGGTAGATTCCATGGCAATCCAAGCCGCCGAAAGGGACTCCGTTAAGATGTTTCTATTACAGCGGATTTCTCAGCATACAGCACCAGCATATAAGCTTTATCCAACTGAGAATATGTGGACTTTCTTGGAACTAGAAACCTTCTCCGGGAAGATATGGCAGGTCCAGTATTCGATTTCTGGTGATCGCTTCAAGATTCCTATCAACAAAGTGGATCTAAGTTTCGACTTTACCGGCGACCTTCAGTATGCTGGACGATTTGAGCTTTATAGCACAAAAAACATGTATAATTTCCTTCTTCTTGACAGGGAGAATGGGCAGGTATGGCAAGTACAGTGGTCAACGGATCCAGATCATCGTGGGATCATTGGAGCAATTAATTCTACTGAATTCTAACCAATTACGTTCTTCTCACTATTATCACCAACATAATTCATGTTGACTTATCCCAACGCAGTAGACGAGAATGGCATTGTCCATAACATCGGAACGATAAATGAGAAGAATCGTTCCGAGCATAAGTTTTACTGCCTTGGTTGTGGAAAGGAAATGGTACCGGTTCTCTTTAAGGACAATAATAGGACATCTCATTTCCGACACAAAATCAATGAGTCTTGTAATCCGGAGACCTACCTACATAATCTTGCCAAGAAGTATCTCGCATGGCAGTTTAAGACTCAACGAAAGTTTGATGTGTCATACTATGTCCAGAATGACTGTCCACAGAAGGGTACTTGTAGGATATATGGGAGATTTCGTGATAAAGAGTGCTCAGGAACCACATTACGGACAGTCAACCTAAAAGAAATCTACGATACATGTGAAATAGAAGGTGTACATAATGGGTTCCGAGCAGATGTCCTTTTAACGAATAGCCAGAATCCCAATACAATGCCTTTGTTTCTGGAAGTATCTGTAAGTCATGACTGTACTCCTGAAAAACTGGATTCTGGGAACTTGATTATTGAAATTAAAGTTAAGACTGAATCTGATATTTCTCGTCCTATCATAGAGAATACAGGACCGATTGTACCAAAGCAGATGGTTGTTTCTCCGAAGTCAATCTATCGCTATGATTATCGCTCGGAGCCGGTATCCGTTTTTATCAAGTTCCATAATTTTGATCAGGTCCGCCAGTTAAATGACGTGAAGATGCTTGACCGTTTTTCTATCCTGAATGATGGAAGAATAATCGTCCAAAAACAAGGTGTCAGGTGTGGAGACCTTGGATTGAGCCACCTTGATAATAGTGTTTTCGAACTGATTGCACTTCAGCCTGAGGAGATAGATAAACAATTCAGCAGACGCAATTCCAGGACCAATCTATCTGAATTTGCGTTGTATCATGCCGTGACTCGTGGAATACCGATTAGATTCTGTACCTATTGCCGCCATTATTACGGGAAATGTACAATCAATATGGAATGTGAGCAGCGAAACTTCAAGACCGGAGAGGTTGAGAAGGTGATTCGTCCCATTCGCAACAACTTAATTCCTGATGAAAAGTTAGACCGGAGTAAACAAGCGCTCCACTGTAAGTACTGGTCTTATACTGGGCCAAGGCTTAGACCGCCAAGAGATTATCCAAATGGTACTTTTTTCATTTGGATGCCTTCACTACCGTAACGACAAACTCCCCATAGTTTTAATCTAGCGAGAGAAACCATACTGTATTATGTCTTTCCTCATTGAGTCCATCGTCGCCTGCGCCCTCTTCACGATGCTGGTGTTCCTGATGTCCAGGGACCCGTTGAAGCAGATCTTCAACTATCCCCCGGCCATCATCGAGCGCTGCCGCTCCCTCGGGCTGGTGGATGATTCCAACCGTCCCGGCGGACCGGCCTTTTACGTGAAGAAAATCACGGCCGTGGCCCTCTTTGGCGTCCTTCTTGGCCTGCTCGTGAAATACGTCAACGGCTGCACGACCTTCTGGTGCGGTACCCTCACGACCTACGCCCTCTGGTGCGTCGTGGACTGGTTCGACGCCCTTGTGCTGGACTGCCTGTGGTTCTGTCACGACAAGCATTTCGTCATTCCCGGGACCGAGGACATGACGGAGGATTACCACGATTACTGGTTCCACATCAAGGGTTCCCTGCTCGGCATGGTGCTGGCCATCCCGGCCGCCCTGATAGCTGGGCTCATCGTTATACTATAGATATACTATACATATGGCCACCTAACTCATTGCAAATGAAGAGAAAAGATCTTTGCGCTGCCTTTCAGGCCGCACTCGAGAAGCAGTACGGATGGATAATCGACAGCATGGAGCTGGAGGACGAGACCTTCACCTTCTGCGTCGCAATACCGGACGGCGGCATCTTCTGGACCGGTGACGAGGACGAGATCCCCGAAGACGGTATCGTTGTCCCCGGACTGCACGTTGACGGGTTCGGCGAGGGACGCGTCCTCTGCTGGATGCCGCTCTTCCATGCGACAAGGTTTTTCCTGCCGGAAATGGACGACCCGCTGGAAGACAGGGTCCGCAAGTTCTTCACCGAGGAGTACGGCGACGTGCTGGAGGTCCTCTCCGTCGAGAAGGAAGAGGAGAACGACTGGCATATTGAAACGGTTCTTGTGCACACCCGCCTCCTTCCCGGCAAGGTCTTCACGAACAAGCGTGCACTGAACATCCACTCAATCGAGGGCGACGTCATGGTCTTCCAAGTCGAGGACTTTGATATCGACGACACCGAAATCGAGGACGACGACGAATAATTCAAAAGGAGTCGAGGCTCTCTTCAAGCATCGACTCCATCAATAAGTTCAACGGCCGTTCCGCTGTTCTATCGGGCATTCATCGGATGAATAGTTCGATCCGGCAGTTACGGTTCGCCTCGACTGGACTGTACTCTGCCGTTCCTCCTTCGGAAAGTATCTCGATATGATCCTCTCTCACTCCCCTATCCTTCATCAGCATAGCGACGTGCTCCGCCCGCGAGAGTGCGAGCGCAGCGTTATTTCCCGGAGATCCCGTGGCCGAGTCTGCCGCTCCAATGATCCGGACTCGAAGGCTCTGGGCTACGGCCAGATCCGCAGCCGCATTCACGTTGACCATCTGTGACGGGTCCGTGAACCGCGTTCCGGCCAGACGGAAGAAGACGTAGACTGGCGGACCGACCGGCACTTCTCCCCTGCCGATTCCTTTCAGAAAAGGGGAATAAGTTTCTGTTACGGCCTCTGTGGGGTTGGCAGACTGGTTCACGGTTTCCTCCGGTTCCTTTTTCGCCCCAGGGCTGACCAGAGGCTTGATTCTGCCATCCTCGATCTTCATTCCGGTTCCGATCGAACGGAACAGCTCGACCTTCCCGTTCCAGGAAGGATTGGCAAGCCTCGCCCGCAACGAGTTCAACCCACTATAGTTGTTGACCGGATGGTTCTGGCACCCGCAGTCGCTTTTGTTGCACTGATGGACATCCGGATCCTTAGTCTGGACCCGGGTCGTATCCTGCGCCCGGAGCGAGACCGCCCCGAGGCAGAGGATGCAGATAAGAATTGCTATTCGTTTCATTGTTGTCATGTTTGTTTCGGTTTACTGATAATGTTCGTGGCAGATTACCGCCTGATCTTCCGTCCTGCCGGGGCGAGAATCTGGCGGGAGCGCTCCAGGCAGCGGCGCAGCCACTGCCGGTCATCCTCCTGCGGATCCCTGCCCCAGTCCCCGGAGCTGTGCCCGCCTCCCCCGCCGCAGTTCTCGGCGAAGGTCGTCGCCTGGTCGACCATCTCCATGGAAAGGAGTGCCGCGCAGGTGATGATCTTCATGCCCCGCCTGCTCATGTCCTGGAGGAGCGAGTCGTCGAAGCCGTCGAAGGTATCCGGAGGCAGCGAAAGCTTCAGCTGCTGGAAGTCGCTAAGCACGGTCCAGAGCGCCTCGGTCCCCACCTTGTTCATGGTGAGTTCCGACACCTTGGCGCTGGCAGACCGGATCTCCTGCTGCAGTTCCTCACGACGCTCCTCCGAGTGTGAAAGCTCTTCCTTCAAGTCGGAGAGTTTCTTCTCGGCCGCATCCAGCTTGCCGCGCTTGTCGGCAAGTTTCCAGAGGATTTCCTCCAGCTTCTTCTGGAGGGAGACCTCCTTCTTCATGAGGGCCCGCCGCTGGACGGTTGCCATCCCGTCGTCCGTCAGGGATGTCCTGATACCGTCGATCTCGTCCTCGATCCGATTCCGCGCGGCCTCCAGGTTGGAGACCATCGTGGTCAGGGACTTCTTCCGGATCTCGGCGATGTGGATCTGGCTCTTCAGGTTCGAGAGCCTGGCAGCCTTGCTCTCCAGCTCCCTTTCGAGCGTACTGCACTCGTTGGACAATTCCCTGCGGTAGTCCTCGGTGCTCTGATGTTTCCGGTGCGTCTCGTTGACGCTGTCGCCCCGCTCAAGCCCCCATTTGCGGTTGACCTCCGCAAAGGCGTCGTGAAGGGCCCGAGTCCGCTGCGCGTATTCATACTTGTCGCTCCCGCAGAAGACCTCCTTAAAGGAGATCCTGCCATCCTTGACCGGGATGACGTCGGCATGGATGTGCGGGCTCCGCTCGTCCAGATGGACGATGAAGGAGAGGATGTTCTCCTCGCCGAACCTGTCGGCAAGGACGTCATACATGTCCTTCGCCCACTGCTCGATCTCGGGGCGTCTCTCGACACCGCCGTTGTCGGCATCTTTCCCGTAGTCGATCTCCTGGCTGCCAAAGGCCATCCGGCAGAGCGTGTCGTGCGAACCGCTGATGATGAAATCCGCGACGGTCCGGTATTTCGGGTCGTGCGGGCACTTCTCGTTCGGGTCCTTGATCCCCCGTGCCCGGATGTTCTCCTGGAACAGCTCCGGGATGGACTTGCTCTGGTCGACAGCCTGCACCTTCCCTCCCCGGACGACCTCGAAGTTCAGTCGGGTCCGGGTCCGGTCGATGCGGCCGTTCTCGTTCGCCTTCTTCCAGGCCTTCTCTGTCCACTTCCGCTGCTGCTCGTTGCTCTGCGCTTTCGAGAAGCCTTTCTTAGCCTGGAAGTGCACCACCTGTTTCTGTGCTCCCATTTCGCTTTGCTCTAGGGTTCTTCCTTCCCTTCTCTTCCCGTGCCCAGCTTGCTGCGTTGTCGGCACTCCTCCATTTGACCTCGGGTCAAGTGGGTATTGAGTTACCCCCTCCCTTTGTTCGTGGCAGAACGGGCAAGCCCGCTGCCAAAAAGCCTATCGTTTTCCGAATCTCCGGGAGAGATTCCGGAG
>JAEEGL015032876.1_pt1 | contig 10535 bp, 8 predicted proteins | sample 9134231 | NCBI WGS metagenome assembly JAEEGL01 (sample SAMN16246548, study PRJNA631951) | gut metagenome | biome: gut microbiome; feature: rumen; material: fiber-attached | host: Bos | place: Iran: Karaj | collected 2018-10
ACTCGGCCTGAGCAAAGGGCGGCGCGCATTTGTTCTTGACGACCTTGACGCGGGTGCGGTTGCCGACGCTCATTTCTCCTTGCTTGATGGTGGCAATCTTTCGGATGTCGAGTCGCACAGAGGCGTAAAATTTAAGGGCATTTCCGCCGGTTGTGGTCTCCGGATTGCCGAACATCACGCCGATTTTCTGGCGCAGCTGGTTGATGAAAACGATCGTCGTTCCCGAACGGCTCGCAGCGCTCGTCAGCTTGCGCAACGCCTGCGACATCAATCGCGCCTGAAGACCCATATGCGAATCGCCCATGTCGCCTTCGAGTTCCGCTCTGGGCACCAAGGCCGCGACCGAATCGATCACGATCAGGTTGACCGCACCGGACCGCACCAATTCATCTGTAATTTCAAGACCTTGCTCAGCGTCGTCGGGCTGGGAGACGAGCAGCTCCGCCGGATTGACGCCCAGTTTGCGCGCGTAAGCCAGATCGAGGGCGTGCTCCGCATCGATGAACGCCGCGATGCCGCCGGATTTTTGAACGCCGGCGATCACTTCGAGCATGAGCGTCGTTTTCCCTGAAGATTCGGGACCGTAAATCTCGATCACGCGACCTGCGGGCAAGCCTCCGGTGCCCAAAGCCAAATCGAGACTCAGGCAACCCGTGGGGTAAACCTTGACGGGATCGATGGGCCCGGAGTTGGTGAGCGTAAACAGCGCGCCCTTTCCAAACTGCTTGCTGATGGCGGAGAGAGCGGAATCGAGAGCCTTCTGACGATCGGAAGTAGTAGCCATGTGTAAGATCTCCTTAAGTGATTGAAATGGTTTAAGAAATTTGTGTTGAAATGACCGCCACAAACGGGCAGCCAGCGAAAAACAACGTGAAATCCAGCAAGAACGCCTGCACTTCATGAACGCACCTCGCGATCGAGCTGACGGTATTGAATCGCCTCGGCCAGATGATTCATGGCGATTTGCGGTTCCCCGTCCAAATCGGCGATGGTTCGCGCCACCCGCAAAATGCGGTCATGCGCGCGGGCCGAGAGCCCATATCGATCCAAAGCGTTGTCGAGCAGACGCGCTGAGGACGCATCCAGCGTGCAAAATTCGTGAATCAATGCGGGCGTCATTTGCGCGTTGCAATGCGCGGTGGTGTTTGCCAGACGCTGGGTCTGAAGTGCCCGGGCCGCAATGACGCGTTTCCGAATGGTGGCCGAGTCTTCAGGCGTATCTTCCTGGTCGCGATCAGTTTTGAAGGACGGATCGACCGGAATCTGGAGATCGATGCGGTCGAACAGCGGTCCACTGATGCGATTTCTGTAGTTTTGCACCATCTGAGAGGTGCAGTTACAAGCGACCCGCGGATGTCCAAAATAGCCGCAAGGGCAAGGATTCATCGCGGCGACCAACATGAAACGAGAAGGGTAGGTGAGGGTAGCCTGGGCTCTCGCGATCACCACTTCGCCGTCTTCCAGAGGCTGGCGAAGCGATTCGAGCGCGCAGCGTTTAAATTCAGGCAGCTCATCCAGAAACAGGACGCCGTTATGAGCCAGGGAGACATCGGCCGGACGCGATAACGGACCACCGCCAATCAGCGCCACATCAGACAAATTGTGGTGCGGCGCGCGAAATGGCCTGTGCAACATCAGGGGCTGATCGGCTCGCAGAAGACCCGCAATGCTCGCGATGACCGAACTTTCGAGCCGTTCCGCAAAGGTCATTGGAGGCACAATGGTTGGAAGTCTGCGAGCCAGCATGGTTTTTCCGGCACCAGGCGGTCCGATGAACAGCAGATTGTGGCCGCCGGCTGCTGCAATCTCTAAGGCCCGGCGCGCGATCGGTTGGCCGTGAACATCGCGCATGTCGAGAGATGATTCTTCATTTTCCTCTTCAAAAACGATGGGTTGCGCACGATCAATTTTTGTTTCACCTCGAAGATAAGAGACCGCCTCATGGAGCGATCGAACTCCAATGACATCGATGCCTTCGACGACAGCCGCTTCGGATGCGTTTTCGGCAGGAACCATGACGCGCCCGAGTCCGTTTTCGCGCGCACATGCGGCCAACGGGAGCACGCCTCTGAATGGATGAATCGAGCCGTCGAGCGACAATTCGCCCGCAAAAAGCGTATTTTTGACGCTCGATTCGGGAATCTGACCGTCGGCAGCCAAAATGCCGAGGGCTATGGGCAAATCGAATACGGTGCCTTCCTTGCGGATGTTCGCCGGCGCCAGATTGATGGTAATATGCTTGTTCGGAAAGTCGTAACCGCTGTTTTTCAAAGCGGTTTTTACACGAGTCCTGGATTCGCAGACGGCATTTCCAGGAAGGCCTACGGTGTTAAAAACCATCATGCCGTAAGCCAAATCGACCTCGACGGTGACCGGATAAGCTTCAATTCCAAGAACGGCACCCGAAAGAATGTTCGCCAGCATGATGAACTCCAAAGTCTGGAACGCTTTTTGCGTTCGTCATCGTTTCTGGCCAGGTTTAATACAAGATCCGTGCCAACTTGGAATCCGGTTTAAATTCAATGAGTTACATGGATTTTATGCAGATGGCGATCGTTCAGAATCTGGACACCGGCGTCCAAAATCTGGACAGATTGAGATTTGAGGCGTTCAGAAATCCGGCCGGATTCAGATCAGCTCAAACCTATTTTGGCCGGGTTTAATTGTCGCACAAGATACATTATGTAAAGTACGCGATCCGGATCAAAATCCGCCCCGGATTCAGCCGGCTGCCCAGACTCCTTGTCAAACCCTTTGATTGCCGTTTTTGAAATTGATTGACGTTCTGAAATTTGCCGTTTTGAGGACCCGGTTCGATTTTGCCGTGGCTGCCGTTCGGATCGATGGCCGTTCGCTGAGCGGATTCGGGCTCCGGAACGGATTTGGATTGTAACCGCGCTTCAAGACCTGCACGGCGTCCTGTGATTGCATTCTAATTATGCGGGATCATTCAGCATTTTCAGCATTCGATTCCGGCGTTTTGGACTGATTCCGGGGTCATTTGCTGATGAAAAAATATGCTTGACTTACGAGGTTATCGTCACTAGGTTGCGCGCGTTTTTGGGGGCTTTCGAACGCTCATTCTGGCGTCAAAAGCCAGTTCTTTTAACCCTCTTGGACTCGTGAACATCATGATCGACAGGACCAAGTACAAGAACACTTATTTCTTCCACAAGGGTGTCAAAATCCCTGAATTTGAGGGCGTCAGCAAGGACGAACTCAAAGAGCTTCTCGGTGGCAAGGGCTACGGCCTTTATCTGATGCACCGCATACTCGACATCCACTGCCCGGTGGTCGTCAACGTCCCCACCTTCCACGCGAATGACCTCGAGAATGGCCACATGAAGAAGGCTCTTCAAGACGAGATCATGGCTCGTCTGGAAGAAATGGAAAAAGTTTCCGGCAAGAAGTTTGGCGACACCAAGAACCCGCTGCTCGTTTCGGCCCGTTCCGGCGCCAAGTTCTCGATGCCCGGCATGATGGACACGATCCTCAACATCGGTCTGACCGACAAGATCGTCGACGCTCTGGCCGTTGGCGAGACCGCCCGCTTCTGGCGTGACAGCTATCGCCGTCTGCTCCAGATGTACGGCGACGTCGTCGAGCAGATCAAAGATGAAAACGGCGAAGATCCTTTTGAAGAGACCCTCGCCAACTTCAAGAAGGAAAAAGGCGCCAAGACCGATATCGATCTGACCGCCGACGATCTGGCCGAACTGATCAAGCGCTACAAGGCCGTTTACGCCAAGTACGGCCATGAGTTCCCGCAGGATCCCAAGAAGCAGGTCATGGCTTCCGCCGAAGCCGTGTTCCGTTCCTGGAACAACGAGCGCGCGATCTTCACCCGTAAGCTCGAAGGCATTCCGGACAGCCTCGGCACCGCCGTCAACATCCAGGAAATGGTCTTCGGTAACCGCACCAAGCGTTCGGGCACCGGCGTTTACTTCACCCGCGACAAGGTCACCGGCATCAAGCACGACATCCTCGACGGCACCGTTTTGTTCCAGGCCCAGGGCGAAGACGTCGTCGCCGGTATCCGCAACTCGCTTCCCATCGAAGCGCTGCGCGATCACGAAGATCCCGCGTTCCACGCCATTTACGACGAGCTCAAGGCCACCGGCGAAAAGCTCGAGCGCAAGTGCAAGGACATGCAGGACACCGAGTTCACGATCGAAGAAGTCAACGGCGTTCCGACCCTTTACTTCCTGCAGATCCGTGACGGCAAGCGTTCCGCCAAGGCCGAATCGGTCATCGCCTACAACCTGGTCAAGGAAGGCATCCTGACCAAGGAAGAAGCGATCCTCAAGGTCAACCCCGAGCGCTTCGAAGAGCTCCTCTTCCCCCAGATCGAGCCCAAGGATCGCAAGGCTGCGACCGTCATCGCCAAGGGTTCCGCCGCTTCTCCGGGCGCTGCCTGCGGTAAGGTTTGCTTCACCCAGGACGAAGCCCTCGCGGCCAAGGCCAACAAGGAAGACGCGATCCTCGTGACCGTGATGACCTCTCAGGAAGACGTCAAGGGCATGAAGGCCTCCCGCGGCATCCTGACCACCACCGGTACCAAGGTTTCGCACGCCGCCATCATGGCGACCGCCTGGGGCATCCCCGCAGTCGTCGGCGCTTCCGAAATCACGATCGACAAGGCCGCCGGCACCTTCAGCTGCAACGGTCACACGATCAAGCGCGGCGATTACATCACCATTTCGGGCACCACCGGCGAAGTCTATCTGGGCAAAGTCCCGATGACCGTGCCTTCCAAGCTCGAAGAAGCCGCTCAGAACATCCTCGACTGGTGCCAGGAGATCAAATCTCTCGACGTGCGCGCCAACGCTGAAGCTGCCGAAACTCAGCCCGCTTACAACAAGGGCGCCCGCGGTGTCGGCCTCTTCCGCACCGAGCATATGTTCCTCGGCGACCGCCTCCCCTACATCCAGAAGGTCCTGTTCGGAAACGACAAGGCCGAAGCCAAGAAGGCACTGGACGCGATCTATGAGTTCTCGAAAGCCGACTTCAAGCATTCGATGAGCGTCATGGACAACTACGGCGTCACGATCCGTTTGCTCGACGCGCCTCTGCACGAGTTCTTCCCGCACAACAGCGGTTTGAAGCAGGAAGAAAACCCGATGCTCGGCCACCGTTCGGTCCGTATGGCGATCACCAACCCCGAGATCCCCGAGATGCAGATCAAGGCGATCCTCGATGCCGCCGCCGAACTGATCAAGGAAGGCAAGCACCCGAAGCCCGAGATCGAGATCCCCCTCGTCATCATCGCGCCCGAGGTCAAGGCGATTCTCGAGATCGCCGTCAAGGTCGCGACGCAGGTCAAGAAGGAACAGGGCTTCGCAGTCCCCTACGCCCTCGGCACCATGGTCGAGACGCCCGCCGCCGCGATTTCCGGCAGCGAGATCGTCCCTGCCCTCCGCGCCAAGGTTGCCGGTTACGATGACGACGTTCACCCGATCTACGGTTTCGCGTCCTTCGGTACCAACGACCTGACCCAGACGACCCTCGCGATCTCCCGCGACGACGCCGATCGCTTCTTGCCGCTCTACGTCAACAAGGAATTCTTCGAGCGTCACCCCTTCATCAGCATTCATCCCGCTGTTGAGAAGATGGTCCGCACCTTCGTCAAGGATGCCCGCGCGATCGATCCCAAGTTCGAGATCTTCATCTGCGGCGAGCACGGCGGCGACGTCTACACGATCGGCCGTCTGCATGAGATCGGCCTCACCGGCGTCTCGATGAGCCCCGGCAAGGTCTATCGTTCGATCATCAAGGCCGCTCAGTGCCAGGTGACCAACCCCCGCAAGTCGGTGAAGTAAGCTGAGGGACGCTTCACGCGTCTTTCCTTACAAAAATCCCCGTCAGAAATGGCGGGGATTTTTTGTATGTGGAGTGCACGGCCTTTGGACAGGCTTGTTTTGGGGTCTTGCTGAGAATGATCAGTGAAGTTGGGAGGATGATTCCTTATGGAAATCTATCACGGAAGCAATGTGACCGTTGAACATCCTGTCGTTTTAACCAATGGATTCTATAAAGATTTTGGCTACGGCTTTTATTGCACCAAATTGATTCGCCAGGCAGAAAGAGGGGCCATATCGAGGCCAAGAAAATCGATCGTCAACATATATGAGTACACGCCCAATCGATCATTAAGGGTTAAACAGTTTGATCAGATGTCTGAAGAGTGGCTTGAAATGATTGTGAACTCAAGGCGTGGCATCGAACATCGTTTTGACATCGTAGAAGGTCCGATGGCCGATGATACCATTTGGGATTATGTCGAAGATTATATTGCTGGCCACATCAGCAAAGACGCATTCTGGGAGCTTGTGAAATTCAGGTATCCGACGCACCAGATTGTGTTCTGTACGCAACAGGCCATCTCGGCCGTTCGGTTTGTCAGGAGCTATGCCTTATGAAACCGATCTACTGGCAGGATGAATTGATCACCCAAAACGATCTGAAGTTCATGTGCTACATGATCGAACGTGTGGCTCGCAAATTGCATCGGCATAACGATGAAGTGATCGATGCCATTCCGAAAGAAGAGCTGTATCGACTCATTCGTGCGGCAGCTGTTTTGCATTGCATGAATCCGGAACAGGTCGAGGCCAACTGGATCGAAGATTACCATCTGACTCCTGGGGATTTCGATATCACAGAAGTCGATTCACGTCTTTGCGAAACGATACCGACGGCATTGCAAATGGGCAAAGTCTATATGCGCCTGATCTGTGATACCATCGGCGAGAACGAAGACTATGTTGAAGGCATGATGCGCGTTTATCGCCACGAAATCTGCAAGACCATCGATAACTACAACTGCAGCGCCTATTATGAGCCCTCCTATTACATCGCACGCGCCTATAACGAGGGCGGATTTTGAGCATATCAAAGACTTGAAGCAGACAGGATCGATGCTGCTGTCCTCCCCTCTTCTTCGCCGCCATCGCTGACGACCCTGCCCTTCCCTCTTGATGCCTGCGCATTTCGCGCCTTTTGCAACGACGGAATCCCTGATACAACGAACGCGGGAAACGCAATTCACTGAAGCGGGTCAACGGCCATGTCAAAAGGAACGATTCTCGTAGTGGTGCTCATCTATCTCGTCGTCATCAACGCGATCGCATTCGTCATGTACGGCCTCGACAAGAAGAAGGCCAAGCTATCCCAATGGCGCATCCCGGAAGCGACGCTGCTTGGACTCGCGGCGGTCGGCGGGAGCGTGGGCGCGTGGCTCGCGATGAAGGTGTGGCATCACAAGACCCTGCATCCCCAGTTTAAATATGGCGTGCCGCTGATGCTGGTGGCGCAGATTGCGATCGCAGCTGTGATCGGGTATTTCTGGATGAAAAAGTGACCGAAGGCGGGCGGAATCGGGCGATCGTCGGCGATCAAATCTCCCGCCCCGGCCTATCTCGTTTTTAACGGCGAATTCTTCGCTTCCGCTTCGATCGTCGTGCCTTTGAACATATCTTCTGATCTTCTGATCCCTCTTCAGGAACAACCCGCTTTTTCGGGGAAAACGCATCTCACGCCCCCATTTTTAAGAGGTTTTATGAAAAATTCACAGTTTTCTGTTCTGAAGCATCTCTTCCTGGGACTTGCAATTTGCGCAGTCCTGCCTTCCTGCCAAAAGAAGGATACTCCGCCTGTCGCCAGGGATGCCCAGCCTGGCGCTGAATCTGCTGCTGACGTTACAAAATCGGATTTCGCAAAAGCCGACGTGAAAGCTTCTGTCTCCGATGCGGCCAAGGCGGCTTCGGCGAAAACGGATGCCATCAGGGCTGATGCAGCCCAACTCGATGCGGCCAAAGTCAAGGCGCTGAAAGCGGCCCTCGAGGCCCAAAGAGCCTCTGATCCATTGGATGCCCTCACCTTCGGTCACTATGTACAGGAGAAGGGCCAAAAAGAACCCATCAAATGGATCCTGATCTCAGAAGACGATGCCGATGGCAAACAGCTTTTCATCAGTGAGAAGATCCTCGAAGGAAAGCCCTTCAATACAGATCCGGCGGACATCACCTGGGAACAGAGCACGATCCGTTCCTGGCTCAACGGCTATGGCGCTTCTCAAAACAAGGCGGGCGTAGATTACACGGGCGACAACTTCATCGATAAGGCGTTTACCGCCGAGGAGAAAGCCTTGCTCGTCGAAACCAGCGTCCCGGCCCACGCCAATCCGGAGTTCAGCACGGCGCCGGGCAATGAGACGAAGGACAGGATTTTCCTGCTCAGCATTGAAGAAGTGGACGAACATTCACTGGAAGAGGCAAACCTTCTCAATGCAGAATCCACCGACTATACCCGAAAGACGGGCTATGAAGGCGCGAGCTGGTGGCTCCGTTCGCCGGGCAAGAGTTCAGATATGGCCGCGCGCGTCTTCAGCGCCAGCGGCGTCCATAAGAAGGGATCCAACGTCGACAAAGTCTTCGGCGTCCGCCCCGCCTTCTGGATTCAGTACCGCAAATGAGCCCTCTCCCTAAGCCCCGGGCAAATCGCATGAACGGCATATCGGGGCTTTCCGTTGTAAAGCATCTCTCACTACCCTGTTTCTTAGGAGATTTTGATGACCCGTTTGCGTCTGCCCAACGCGCCGAAAAAAGGCGATGAGATTTTGTTTGGCCGCTATCCGCAGCGCGATGCATCCTTGCCCCCTTCTCCGGATGGACTGCGGCATCTTCGGAAGGGTATCCCAAAGGATCCCCTGATCTGGCTCGTGCTCGATGTGGACGAGGAAAAGCAGGCCGCGCTCCTCTTGTCGAAAGATGTCATCGACGTCAAACCGTACGATGACGGTGAAGGTCTGAGCTCGTGGGCGCAATGCTCGCTTCGAGCCTGGCTGAACGTCCATTTTTTTATGGTCGCTTTTACGAAGAGAGAATCGGACTGCATTCTGACGACGCATCTCGAGAACCCCGCGAACGCGTTTTCCGGCGCGCCAGGGGGGCAAGCGACGGACGATAAGGTCTTTTTGCTTTCCCTCGCGGATCTCTGGCACAAAGATCCGAAGGTACCAAACAGCGGCAAATATTTTACGAGCGATGCCCGCCAGCCCAACGATGAGCGCAGAGCGTTCGCGACGCCCTATGCCATGTCTGTGGATGACATCGGCGAAACCCCGCAATGGTGGCTGCGCTCGCCGGGCGGTGGATCTGAAGCCGACGAGGAAGAGGGCCTCTGCTGTGACGCTGCAGGCGTCGAAGGGGACGGTAGGGTCGATACCGATGGCTACTACATGATTTCAGAGAGCACCGGCGTCCGCCCTGCCCTCTGGATTCACTATTCTGCCGATGCCGCAGGGTCCGATACCGCCGTCGCCGATGCGGCCAAAGTCAAGGCGCTGAAAGCGAAACTCGATGCCCAGAGAGCCTCTGATCCTGGCGATACCCTCGCTTTTGGCCACTATGTGCAGGCGGACGGTTTCGAGGAACCCATCAAATGGATCCTGCTCGCAGAAGACGATTGCGAAGGCAAACAGCTCTTTGTCAGTGAGAAGATCCTCGAAGGAAAGCCCTTCAACACAGCTCCGGCGGACATCACCTGGGAAGCGAGCACGCTCCGTTCCTGGCTCAACGGCTATGACGCTTCTCAAAACAAGGCGGGCGAAGATTACACGGGCGACAACTTCATCGACAAGGCGTTTACCGCCGAGGAGAAAGCCCTGATCGCCGAAACCAGCGTCCCGGCCCACGCCAACCCGGATTTCGACATCGATCCGGGCAATGAGACGAAGGACAGGATCTTCCTGCTCAGCATTGAAGAACTGGACGACAGCTTTATGGAGGATGCCGGCCTTCTCAATGCTGAAACCACAGACTATGCCCGAAAGATGGGCTATGAAGGCGCGAGCTGGTGGCTCCGTTCGCCGGGCCGGAGTCCGGATATGGCCGCGCGCGTTTTCAGCGCCAGCGGCGTCCACAGGAAGGGATCCAACGTCGACAAAGTTTTCGGCGTTCGCCCGGCCTTATGGATCAAGTACCTGAGATAATGGGGTACGCCTCTGCTTAAAAAGAAGCCCCGGTCTCTGTTCGTCGGGACCGGGGCTTCTTGTTTTGACCTGCCCGAAGATCGTCGGTGGGTTCAGCTCTTTGCCCCGGCCTATCTCGTCTTTAACGGCGAATTTTTCGCTTCCGCTTCGACCTTCGTGCCTTTGAACATATCCTTTGAGCCCTCCGCAGGAACGACCCAGCTTTTCGGGTAATGGCTGAACGATTCGGCATCTTTAAACATCCCCTTCATATCGGTGACGTTTGAAACATCCCAGGCATCGAGGGGCTGGTCGAACGAGGTGGCGCGCTTAAACATCCCCTGCATGTCGGTGACATGGGAGACGTTCCAGGCTGCGAGGGGCTGGTTGAAGGATCGGGCATCCCTAAACATTTCGTACATGCTGGTGACGTTCGAAAGATTCCAGTTCCCGAGGGGCTGGTTGAACGATCGGGCGCGACTCAGCATCAGGCTCATATCGGTGACGTTTGACACGTCCCAGTTTTCGAGGGGTTGATGGAACGATTTGGCGCCTGCAAACAGCG
>JAEEGL016076699.1_pt1 | contig 10535 bp, 7 predicted proteins | sample 9134231 | NCBI WGS metagenome assembly JAEEGL01 (sample SAMN16246548, study PRJNA631951) | gut metagenome | biome: gut microbiome; feature: rumen; material: fiber-attached | host: Bos | place: Iran: Karaj | collected 2018-10
GGCTGTAAGTGCAGGATGTGAAACAAAAACCCCTGTAACTTTGATATCACACGCAGGTCAAAACAGAAATTCATTTACAATGATTGCAAGTTACGGAGACGGATATGATTATACTGTAGGTACAAAACACAAAAAGGATTACTGGATCATTACCATGAAGCAGGTAGAACGAAGCCCTTATACAGAATGGGATGACAGTAATCATGGCAAGGGTAAGAAGAAAAAAGCTGGAATAAGTACCTTTGCTGATAACTATAAAGTTCCAAGCTCTCCAACACCAGCAGACTATAGTATAACAGCCACATGGGATGATGTAACAGCAAAGAAGCGTTTTGTTGTAGGAAATGTCACTTATTACAGAATTTTAGTAGATACAAGCACCACACCTACATGTGGTCTTAGCAGATACTGTACAAGATGTGCGAAGAATATTCCGTGATGAAATAACTGCTGTCTGCACACCCCTTCCGTAGAATACGGTCGGAGATAAGACAGCCTTATGTAAGAGTTATATAAGAAAAAGGAACCTTTTGGTTCCTTTTTTTTAATGGTCGGGATTTTCCATAGTATATCTGTAAACTACGTAACTCAGAGGTATCTTATGACTGAAATAATCACATGTTATACAGCACCTATACAGAACCAGGCTAAGAATGAGTCAGGTACAGAATGGATGGGCATCAATGATGCCCTCATGAAGTCAACAGCTGATACCTGTCTCGAAGTTTTAAAGATCTTTGTGGACGTATGCCTTAAGGAATGGGATTATCTTAAAACATTGCCTTTATCAGCTGATAAAGGGGTCATTCACAGAAAACGTGCATTGGATCTCCTGATCCACAGCACTAAGGAAAATGTGGCCAGATACCCTGCGTTTGATGAAAAGTATAAAAATTTCCCATCTAACATGAGACGTTCCGTCATCTCAGATGCCCTTGGTAAAGTAAGCTCATATATGTCTAATCATGAGAACTGGGAAGCCTTAAGTCCCGCAGAACGCGGGACAGAACCTGTATTGGGTCTTCCTAAAAGATATGCTATTACATTTTACAGTGCTGACAGGGATACTGATAGCTTACAGGAAGGCGTCATAAGCCTTAAGCTCTACAACGGTAAGTCATGGGAATGGTATAAGTTTAAGGTATCAGGAGCAGATTCAAGATACATAAGCCACATGAAGGCGACACGTCATATGCTTTCTCCTGTACTTGAGAAGTCTCATGGACGTTACAGGATAAGATTTTCCTTTAAGGAAAGCAAAACATTAGTGTCTGACAAAAATCCTATAAAATACAGGATCCTTGCAGTAGACCTTGGAATAAATTCTGCTGCATCCTGGGCAGTCATGGAAAAAGACGGTGCTGTCCATGCGAAAGGCGTTATACGCCTTCGCTGTGAAGAAGACCGTCTTAATCACATGATCAACAGGAAGCGCATGTACCAGCAGGCAGGCAAAAAGTCACACAGTGTATACAGGTTCGTTAAGAATGCTAATAAACGTCTGTCCATAGAGACATCCAGAAGGATAATGGATATAGCAGTACTCTACGATGTTGACTGTATAGTATTTGAACATCTCGAACGGAACAGAAAACTCCATGGCGGAAAGTATCGTGAGAGGATACATATGTGGAAAGCCAATGATGTACAGACAAGAGTAGAACTTCATGCCCATAGAATGGGCATGAGGATAAGTCGTGTCTGTGCATGGGGGACTTCAAAGCTTGCCTTTGATGGAAGTGGGCCTGTACTCAGAGGTAAGGATGCAGGACTTGAGACATATAGTCTCTGCAGGTTCCAGAATGGAAAATTCTATAACTGTGATCTCTCTGCGGCGCAGAACATAGGGGCAAGATTCTTTCTCAGAGAGTATAAGAAGACCTATGAGATGCTAGAACTTCCTGCCACGCCGCAGAGGACGTATTCAACACTTGTATGGGCTGTAAACGAATTACATACTAATAAAGTTAAGTATAAGAAAAAGAAGCAGGCTGTATAAACAGCCTGCATAACAAAATCCTACACAGTATAAAAGTGTCCTATAGCACTAATAAGAGTGAGGTGTCTGACGAAAGGCAAAAGTTCCTGTGTCAGGCTGCGATGCACCAGTACCTGCCTGTTGTTAACCTGGTTGTGGTAATTTCTTCTGCGGAAAGGATTCACTAAGATCAGGCCGTATCAGTAGGCAATGGAAGTCCCGGACCCCTAAAAGTCCAATGGGAAGCCCCCTTCCGAATGAAATTCGGTGGGGGAGGCGTCACAAACAATAGAGTATCTTCACATCAGATGGAAGATGTGGTTAGGAGGTATTATGAAAAATGAGATTTTTATATTGCGCCATAAAAATATGGATGTCGCCATACTTCAGATAGATAACGAAGGCGACATCCATGATGCTCGTATTCTTCAGCCTGCTCATGTACCTTTTGTGGAAAAGAAGGAATCAGTGATTAACTGACTCCTTCTAATGTTGTGAAACTATTTAGCTTTGGCACGCTTGTCGATTTCTTCAAGGATTTCTTCGAAAGACACTGCATCCGTCCTCTAAACAGGGCGTTGTTTTGGTGTGCAAAACAATAAAACCTATTGACACATCCACCCTAAAGCGCAATAATACACTTGCTTGACAGTAACAAAAATATCAGCAAATATTATCCACGAAGATTTTTTCCATAATCTGAAGGATATTTAATGCGTATTGGGATATAGAAAGGAGATCTATATATGAAGATAAAGTTACAGCATGTACTTGGCATGCTCTGTTCATTCATGATAGCTTCGGCTGTCTTTATTTATGTTCCGGGAAATGAAGTGTATTGTACACATCGCGAATATAGTTTTACAAACGAATCAAGCAGAACGGTCACGATAAGTACTTTACCGGTAATAAATGTTCCTCATGGGGAAGCATACTCATCACTTAGTGATATAGAAAAGAAGGTATATGACACTTTATATACTGTCGGGCAAGAACAGTGCTGGACATTAACCACAGATGATACCGTAAAGTATTATAATTATGGATATGATGCAGAAGAGTTTACAAGAAATTTTGGCAATGCTTGCTTCGCATTAAGGCAGGATCATCCTAGTATGATCCAGTTTGAACAACTGGATGTAGCCTGGCATCAATGCAATTTTATTGATAAATATCCAGATGGTTCTTTAGGATTTGAGATATCACCTACTGAGGTCCAGAGGATAAATGAATTCAAGTCTAAGTGTCAGTCCATCATGTCTTCTTTAAACAGTCAGATAAACACATCCACGCCTGATTCTACGGCAATTTCCGTTTACAACATTTATAAATATGTGGCTAAAAATATTCCATATGATTATGATTGTGATATCAATGGGAATTTTGGGCAGGATCAGTCAGCGTATGGAGCACTTGTAAAAGGTACAGGAGTATGTGTAGGGCTTACTAATGGCTACAGGGCATTGTTAGAGCTTGCTGGGATCCCTCAATATATTGTGGGCGGAACGCTAGATGGAAATGGTCACGCGTGGAATCTCGTTAAGATTGGAAATGACTGGTATGAACAAGATGTGACCGGAGGATGGACTGTACGGGTACTTAATGCTGAAACAGGAGAATGCAAAATGGCGGTAACCGAGGAATTATTCAGCGCAACTACCGCTCAGTTTGCAGCAGGATTCTCAACAACTGATATAGGAACAGTATTGCAACATATAAGAACAGGAGCTTCCACAGTATGGGTACCTACCGCAACAGGAACAACTTACACCTGTCAGTATGTCGAATCACTTATCGGTCCACAGGAAGATGAGGGAGGAACCAGCCAGGAACAGACACAGGAAGAAGAATATGAATGGCTCCCTACTCCCGAACCCGCACAGCCTGATCCGGGTGCAGATTCCCAGCAGGAACAGGGTGGTGATACATCAGGACAGGGAACTTCTTCGGAGACATCAGGTACGACAGGAAGTACGGACATCCAGGATACAGCTCCTGCGGAAGGTGCAGGACAGGGTAACACCCCCGCAGCAGATGGTGCAACAACACCTGCCCAGGCACCTGATAAGCAGCCCGCACAGACCGCTGAAGATACATCCGTAGCACCTTCTGAGGCGGCAAATACTGAAGTCATCGATGCTTCCGTAAAAGCACCGAAGAGCATGACCGCAGCTGCAGGTAAGGGAACTGTCACTGTAAAGTGGAAGAAGCAGACGAAGAAGACTTCCGGATATGAGATCCAGTATTCAACCGACAAGAAATTCCGGAAAAATGTCAAAAAAGTTACTGCAAAGAAGACCGCGACATCCAAGAAGATAAAGAAACTGAAGTCCAAAAAGACGTACTATATCCGTATAAGGACCAAGTACAAGAAGGGCGGCAGGTTCGTATATTCCGGATGGAGCAAGGTCAAAAAAGTTAAAGTAAAATGACGCATTAGATATCAGGACAGCATCTCAGGAATGAGGTGCTGTTTTTTGTACGCAAGAATGCAAAATCATAACTCTATTTTCTTATTTTTCCATAATATGTATGAAATAATGTGCTTTTTCACATGTAAAGAAGGTGAGCTTATGCTGATAAGAAGAAACAGAATATCATCATATGTATTGTCAATACTTACTTCCGCGTCCATCCTTTGCGGGATGACCACTAATGCCATGGCAGCGGCATCAGTCGTACTGGATCCGGAAAATATCCAGGTGGTTGATACAAAAAACAGTGACAGCGGAAACGGATCAGAATATTCGTTATCCGTTGGTACAACAGATATCACGATGTCAGGAGAAGCCGGAATATCTCTTCCTGACATATCTGCGAACGCACCTGACCAGAATATCATTGATACGATACTGGCCATGAGTGCTGATGACAACATGGTCATAAGTTCATTTGGGCTGTCAGGAGGCTCTGCATCCGGGGGTTCAGAGGAGATCGGATTTGAGCTCTCAGACGACGGTTTTTCACAGTATGACAAATTGTCTGTATATGGCGTGGACGATACAGGGTTCACCAGAGAACTATCGTCATGGACTCCTGATGAGAAGACCATCTGTTTTAATGCAGGATTCATGTCATGGATCGTTATATGCGGTGTTCCGCTCGTAACAGGTGAGACTCCTCAGAACCCGTCAGAAGCTCAGAAGACTACTCCTGATCAAGATATGGTCACACACCTCGTATCCGGAGCGGAATTCAATGCAAGGATAAGAAATATAGGGGAAGATCCTGCAGTATATACCGCTTCCAGTATCAAGGACACTGTTGAAGATGCCATCATGGACATCACTTTTGTCGATACGGACATCTCAGTAAGAGGAGATGCCGTAAGACTGGACGAGAGTGGACGTCCCGTTTATGCTGTAAGACAGGGCAATACCATACAGATATATACGGATGCAGAAAGGATATATCTTAATCAGGACTCATCCCACATGTTCAGGAACCTTATCGGTTTAAAGAGATTAAGATTCCTTAACGATACACGTCTTGATTCATCTGAAACCACCAATTTCTCATATATGTTCGCATTCCTTATGGCGTATGATAACGAATATTATGCAACTGATGCGGATGCAAACTTTAACGACCTGTTTGGAAGTGATGACGAATATGCATTGATGTCATGGAAATTGGACACAGTAAACCTGTCAAACCTTGATACGTCAAACGGTACCAATTTCTCCCATATGTTCTTCAACATGAAGGGGTATAACGACGGATATAGCAGAAACTTCACATGTTCCGGTATAAAGACATGGAATATGAGCGGGCTGGATCTTTCACATGCATCCGACCTAAGTTATATGTTCTATGGCCAGGGATATCTGGATGCAGGATTTTTGACAGATCTCGATACTTCATCTGCAACAAATTTTGCAGGTATGTTTGAATATGCATGTTCATATGGAGGACAGGTATATACCGAGCCCGAAGATATGCCTCAGGAATTTATCGGACTGGGATATGGGGGCTATCAAGATGTTTACAACACAGTAGACATTTCCGGATGGAATGTATCTTCAGGAAGAAACTTTATGGGCATGTTCTGCGGAGCAGTAAACTTTAAGCTTGGAGCCTGGGATATGTCATCAGGAACAGATTTTTCCGGGATGTTCAGGATATGTCAGTTTGATGACTGGAGCGGAGTTGAGGGATTTGATGTATCCTCCGGAACAACTTTTACGGGCATGTTTCTGTCTGCATATCTGCCGGAAGGCCTTGATCTTTCCGGATGGGATGTATCTTCCGGTGAAGATTTCTCATGCATGTTCTCAGGAGTCAGGGCTTATGATAAACAGGCAGGCAATCCGACGATCAAAACGATCAGCCTGTCCGGATGGAATATGAGATCCGCACAGGATACAAAGGAAATGTTTTACCAGATAGTCGCCGTGCTTGATATTTCAGGCTGGCAGAACTTTACGGTGCACGATGCATCACAGATGTTTTACAGGGCACAGATCATCAATGATGCCATGGATCTTAATACATGGGTGATCGCGGATGACGCGGATCTTACCAGTATGTTTTACGGCATCAAGGGAGTAAACACTCTTGACGTACGCTCATGGACCCTTGGAAATGATGTCCAGATGTACGGCATCTTTAATTCAGGCAATGGCCTGTATAAGATATATGCGCCGCACATAATCACAAAATCGTCGAATGGCGATACCGAGATTGCGTATATGTATCTGGACGACAACGATAATGGAAAGACGGACAATACTACAAGATACACTTCACTGATCAGAGAAAATACTGATCACATGCATATCTATGTAAGCGGATCCCTGGAGGGGATCGAGATCACAACTGAAGTAACGGAAGAAACGATTGAGGATCCGACGAAGGCATATTTCCTTAAAGGTTCGGAAGTAAACAGCAAGTTAAAGACTTTGATGTCCAATACATCATTTAATAGGATCGTATGGACAGACGAAGACATCTCATCTGATGCAGAAGCTGTTACGCTGTCCACGGCAAGCGGTTCTCCGATCTATGCCAGAAAGGCGTACATAACAACAAGTACGCCCTATCAGTATGTCATCCAGCTGTATACTGTGGCAGATACTGTATATTTTAATACGGATTCATCAGGTATGTTCAAAGCACTGACGGGGCTGGAATACCTTGATTTCTTTACCGAAAAGATAGATACATCCCTGACGACCAGTATGAACAGCATGTTCTACGGATGCACCAGACTTAAATCACCTGATCTTAGCAGATTTGACACGTCAAAAGTTACAGGCATGTCATACATGTTCTACCAGTGTAAAGCGATCACATCACTGGATCTTAGCAGGTTTGATACGTCAAAAGTTACAGAGATGTCGGGGATGTTCAATGAGTGTGTAGACCTTACATCGCTTGACATCAGTTCATTTAATACTCAGGACGTAGGGACAATGAACAACATGTTTTACAGTTGTCAGGTGCTTACGTCGCTTGATGTATCAGGATTTGACACATCAAAAGTTATGGATATGTCCGGAATGTTCAGAAACTGCAGGGCACTTACGTCACTCGACGTTAGCGGATTTGACACATCAAATGTCACCAATATGTCCTACATGTTTTCTTACGCGACGTCACTCAGGTCACTTGACCTTTCGGGGTAAGTTAGCAGTTATCGAAATCTTAGAAAAACTTGGAACGCGTAGTTAACATATTCCAAGTTTAAAACAATAATTTAGGAGTAAATTATGCTGGTTGGTAATAAAGTAATGCTACAACCGAATATAGGACAGACTCAGGATTTCTTTAGATTTGCTGGCACAAACCGTTTTGCATGGAATCAGAGCAAGGATTTCTACGATACCTTGTTAAAAGAGACAGGCGAGTATGCTACATTATCTGACCTTATGCATCATTTGCAGGATATGAAACATAACAATCCTGATTATACATGGCTTAATAATGTTCCGGAGGCCATTACTAAACAGGCTATGAAGGACTTGCTTAAGGCATATAAAAAGTTTTACAAAGACCGTAAATCTGCTGGTTTTGACCCAAAGAATCCAGACAAGTTTAAGCCGAAGTTTAAGAAACGTGGTAAGTGCATAGAGTCCTTCTATCAGCGTACAGACAACATCCACAAGACTGATGACAGCCATATCAAGATAACGGGCATTAAAAAGCCTGTTAAGTGTAGTCAGTTAAAAGGAATAGAATTACCTAAAAATATACAAAATCCTCGTGTTACATTTGATGGTAAATACTGGTATCTGTCGTATTCCTACGAAATTGATGATGCTGACATTATTGAAAATCCTGAAAGAGAATACCTTGGTATTGACCTTGGCATCAAGGATTTGGCGATATTCTCGAATGGTGAGCATCACCGTAATATCAACAAGGATAAGGGAATCAAACACCTTGTAAAACGTCTTAAGAGATTACAGCGTCAGGTATCACGCAAGTACGAAACTAACGTATCTTATGATAGTAAAGGTAAGAAGATTTTCCATAAAACCGCTAATATTAAAAAGTTAGAACAGCAGATAAGGCTAATCTACAGAAGAATAGCCAACATACGCAGAACCTATATGTATGAAGTCATAAAGTCTGCGGTAAAAACCAAGCCGCAGATTATTGTACTTGAAGACCTCAATGTAAAAGGCATGTTGCAGAATCCAAAACTGGCTAAGTCTATACAGGAGGAAAACCTATCAGAGTTCCGCAGGATAATGACCTACAAGTGTGAACATGAGGGGATAGAACTTATCCTTGCAGACAGATGGTATCCTTCCTCAAAGACCTGCAGTTGTTGTGGAAACATAAAGCAAAGCCTCAGGCTGTCAGACAGAGTTTACAAATGTGATGAATGTGGTCTTGTCATTGACAGAGATGAAAATGCAGCCCTCAACCTTGAGAAATATCCTAAGATAATCTCAAGATCAAAGGCTGCATAAAACAAAATATTTATAGTAGGTGTCCGTTACGCCAAACTTATAAGCCCTCGGAGAGTTATATCAAACTTAAGTAGCAGTAACATCGTGAAAGAGGACTCGTTGAACAGGGAAGTGATAAAGTTCCAAGTTTTTCCAACTTTTCACAAACGGTTTGATACCAGCAATGTTACGAATATGTCATACATGTTCTACACATCCAATCTGACATCGCTCAATCTGTCAGGATTTGACACAAGGAAGGTAACGAATTTTACAAAGATGTTCAATAGCTGTCAGATGCTCTCATCACTTGATATATCGAGCTTTGATATGTCAAAAAATGATGCAAGGACCAATATTTCAGCATCAGACATGTTTTATAGTTGTTATCGTCTGAAGCGTTTAAAGGCTCCGGCAAATATCTCAGAAAATATTACCATATCACTTCCGGCCGGGAAAACATGGTATCTCGATAATGATGCAGACTGCAAAGATATGTTTATAGATTGTAATGCACTTAAAAGGCTGCAGGCCTCTATAACAATAGCAGGATACACCGTAAGGCTTCCTCTTTTAGCAGATGAGGATAATGAGAAGAACTTTTTCAGTTCTTCCGCTACAACATCTTCTTACATCAAATTCTGATCAGTATCAAAGTATATGAGTCCTTGGCGAAAAAACATAGCTTACTGCGGAATTCTTCGCTTCTTATGGAGTAATCTTCGGCTTTTTCAAATCAGGATTCCGGTTATCCATATATAGATGAGTGAAATTCATTTGATGGTGGTTCTTCGTGTGAAAATGTCGGAATCATGGTCGTGATGCCTGATTAGTTTAACTGAGTCTAATATATCTGTTGGAGTTCCTGTTTGTTTTCGTGAATCGTAATGATTTCGTTTTTCCATAGTATATGTATCTAATTATGAACATGAATACTTTGAGGATAGGAGGATACCATGGGAGACTTTAAAGATTATCTTAGAAACAAAAGAAAAAACTCACAAAGAGGGAAATGGCAAGAAGGATGTTGAAATCTGAGCAGTTAAAAACCATGGAGGACACGATATGTATAAAGCGCCAAAAGAAGCTGTTATAAGGGTACAAGAGATATATGACTATGCAATGAGCGGAGATGAGAATAATCCTTTTGATATGTATAGGGATGTATTTGTTGATGTTATCTATGAGAACGAAGCTCAAAAGAGGCTAAAAATGGAAAGAGTTGAACTAGATCTGTTTGGTATTTATTTTGAGGAGTTTGAGTTGGAAGTCTTGCTTACAGATGGGATTATATATGAAGTAAGGGTAAAACAGTATAGAGAAAAAAATGAAACCGCTTATTTTATGGTGGATGAGGACGATAATTACTATGCTATTGAGGACGGGGATAATGATATTGTATATGGAATGAAAAGAAAAGACTCTATAGGATTGGAGAAACGGTTTGAACTGTTTCTGAATGAAATATAAAACTAAGCTCCCGTGAATTTATACCCGGAGTCGGAGGACGTGATTTCAATTCACCAGAAGATTAATAAATGTTTGAAATTAGCGTGATTACCAAATTGATTACCAGAGACACAACCGATGTGCGGGAAGCTCCTTTCTTGCTGAGTTTGTAAAAATTCTTGTCGTGGGTTCGATTCCCACGTGTCTCA
>JAEEGL016853020.1_pt1 | contig 10535 bp, 9 predicted proteins | sample 9134231 | NCBI WGS metagenome assembly JAEEGL01 (sample SAMN16246548, study PRJNA631951) | gut metagenome | biome: gut microbiome; feature: rumen; material: fiber-attached | host: Bos | place: Iran: Karaj | collected 2018-10
GAAGCTCTCACGGGAGTTGACCTTATCATTGACGACACGCCGGAAGCAATTACTGTTTCCTGCTTTGACCCCGTCAGAAGAGAAATCGCAAGACTTTCTCTTGAAAAACTTATCGCGGACGGACGAATCCATCCTACTAGAATTGAAGAAACAGTTGAAAAGGCCAGAAAAGAAGTTGAAGCTTCTATAAAGCAGGCCGGAGAACAGGCTATATTTGAAACCGGAGTCAACGGACTCAATTCCGAAATAGTTAAACTTCTCGGAAGACTCAAATACCGTACGAGTTACGGACAGAACGTTCTCAATCATTCGATTGAAGTATCGTTCCTTGCAGGAATGATAGCCGATGAGCTCGGAGCAAACGCAGAACTTGCAAGAAGAGCAGGACTGCTTCACGATATCGGAAAAGCAGTTACTCACGAAGTCGAGGGCAACCACGCTGTAATCGGAGCTGATATCGCAAGAAAATATAAAGAAAACAGAGAGATCGTTCATGCGATCGAAGCACATCACGCCGACGTAGAGCCTTCAACGGTTCTCGCGTTTATCGTTCAGGCGGCTGACGCGATTTCAGCAGCAAGACCGGGAGCAAGAAGAGAAAATCTTGAAAGTTATATTAAGAGGCTTCAGAAACTCGAAGAAATCGCTAATTCCTATCCCGGCGTTGACAAATCATTTGCCATCCAGGCAGGACGCGAAGTACGCATAATGGTAAAACCCGATCAGATCAACGATCAGCAGATGATCCTTGTTGCGCATGATGTCGCAAAGCAGATCGAAACCGAACTCAAATATCCCGGACAGATCAAAATCACAGTTGTCCGCGAGATCAGAGCAAACGACGTTGCAAGATAATTATTATAACCACCCGAACGATCGGGTGGTTATGGTTTATAATTGACTGAAAGCAGGAATTTTTGATGAACAAATTGGGTTTGTCATATACAGGCGGAGATAATTCCGGACGTATAAGAGTACTTTGTCTCGGAGATATCGTAGGACCGCCCACGGTTGCAATGATCAACCGTAATTTATGGAAAATCAGAAAAGAACGCGCAATCGATCTGGTTATAGCCAACGGCGAAAACGCGGAAATCGGAAACGGACTTTCAACGGCCGGTGCCGACACTCTTTTTAAATCCGGAGTTGACGTTATAACTTCAGGAAATCATATATGGCAGAAAAAAGATATAAGAAGATATCTTGATGAATGCGATAATATTCTTCGACCGGCAAATTATCCTTCGTCAGTCCCCGGAAAAGGATGGACAATAGCCGATTTTTCCGGAAGAAAAGCGCTGGTAATGAATCTGCAGGGAACCGTTTATATGGAATCTCTTGACAGTCCGTTCACGACAGCCGACAAGATACTCGCCGAAAACAAAGGAAAATACGATCTTTCAATACTTGATTTTCACGCTGAAGCAACGTCCGAGAAAATAGCTCTAGGGCTTTATCTGGACGGAAGGGTAAATATCATAGTCGGAACGCACACTCACGTACAAACCGCCGATGAAAAAATACTAAACAACGGAAGCGGATATATAACCGATCTCGGAATGTGCGGCGTTCAGACCGGAGTGCTCGGGGTTGATTCGCAATGCATCATTGAGCGTTTTACAACAAAGATTCCGAACAGGTTTATCCCTGCAGAGGGGACGCCGGAATTGAACGGAGCGATATTCGTGTTCGACGTTGCGTCAGGAAGAGTCGTTTCGGTTGATCGTTTCGCTTATAAAGAATAAAAAAAGAACGGCAGTGCCGTTCTTTTTATTTTTCATAGTGTTTAAGTACCGATATCGATACTACCCATCCGATAAATGACGTAATAAGTATGCCGAAATACGGACCTGCAAGATACAGAACGTCGGAAATTGCAGCAGGAGCTCCGTAATTTATTATCGTCATTACTGTTTCAGATATCGAGAGTACAGCAGAAGAAATGAGAAATACTATTACTGCCGCAAAAACAGATTTTTTCTCGAGCGGGTAGTAATCTGTTATATATTTATCCGATTTCGCAATCTGTTTTCCGGCAATCGCATAAGAAACCAGAATTATCGCAATCAGGATAAGAATATTAAGGATTCCTGAAATAAGTGCTCTTGACAAAAGTCCGTCTGCAAGGAGTTGGGAAAGAGTGTAATTTCCTAAATAGAAATTAAAAAGCATTTTTTCGTCAAGAAAAGACAGAAGTATGAGAACGGCATTCTGAATAAGAAAACCAATAACGAACAGGGATGCGATATGGACGGTAAGGGCACGCAATGATTTTGTTTTATCCTTGTGCCACTGCGCAATGAACGTGCACGCTATCGCTCCGAAAAAACCTGATACGGTAACAGCCTGCCCGAGGTAATTCAGAGCCGTATTCAAGAACCCCCCGGCACCGTTAGCGCTTGCGAAGGAGCTGACAGGGTAGATTATCAACGTTCTGATAAAAGGTAAAATTATCGCAAACAGTATCACGCCGAATCTGATCGGCGGACAGCTTTTTTTTACTGGCGCTGAAAATTTCATATTCAGTTATAAAATCTCATTACAGAGACTACCTTTCCGATTATTGTAACTTCATCGACAATAATTGGCTCCATAGACGGGTTTCTCGGCTGAAGTCGGAATTTATCTCCGTCCCGGTAGAATTCTTTGACCGTTGCGCTGTCATCGAGAAGGGCGACAACAATTTCGCCGTCTTCCGCTGTCGGAATCTTTTGTACTACGACGATATCTCCGTCCATTATTCCCGCTTCTATCATGCTTTCTCCGGATACTCTCAAAGCAAAAAGTGAAGAGGTGTTTTCACGGAACGAACGCTTCAAAAGAGGGAAGTCGAGGTAACCTTCGATGTTTTCAACGGCGAGGATAGGCTGACCTGCGGTAACTTTTCCGATAAGAGGTATTGAAGCGTGACTTTTTTCCTCAGGTCTGTTATCTGCAGACCTCAGACCGCGGCTCCTTCCCGACGTTTTGTTTATTGCTCCTTTATCGTTCAAAGCTTTTATATATGCGTGAACGGTAGACGTTGATTTAATCCCTACTCCTGATGCAATATCACGCACGGAAGGAGGAAATCCGTATGATTTCGTAAAATCAGTTATAAAGTCAAGTATTCTTTTTTCTTTTGGCTTCAGTTCTTCCATATCTTACTTCCTGACTGTTGTTTTCATCATTATATCATAAATAAAATGAAAAGTAAACAAATGTTCTTTAAAAAAGCAATTATTTTTCACAAAATTCAGCTTTTTTGTATATAAGAAGTTTTGATTCTGCAACTTTTTCTATTGAAAGGGAAAAACTGCTCATCAGTTCACGTCCGCTTCTTATATATTTCTCTACGGTATCTTTATCTGATAACTCATAACTGCTGTCCGGGTCAAGCCCGTGAAGCGAGACGCGGCAGGTTTCGTAAGGGGACTTCCTTCTTCTGAAGTCGAATTTCTTTTCATTTTGGTAATCACTGCATTTAAAAAGCATAACGTTTTCCAATGTTTAAAATTTTTATTTTGCTGCTTCAACCTTTGAAATAAGATTTCTTCCGACTTTGACCATAAAGTCAAGTACGTCTTTGGTCATACTTTCGTCAAAACGATTGATGAAATTATCTGATTCAAACGTGAAATCGCCATTGTACCCGCTTTGGCCGAGAGCAGCGGTAATCTCGTTCCAGTTGTGTTTTGCTATATACGGAAGAGTGTGAAGATCGTCTATGTAATCGGTGTCGTGAACGTGGAGAGCTCCGATTGTTTTACCGAGCGTCCTTATCATGTCCTGAGGCTCTCTTCCGACGAGTGCACAGTGTCCTACGTCGAGGCAGAAAGTGAAAACGTCATCGTTCAAAGCGTCGAGATACTGATGTATTTCTTCAGGGCTTGCGCAGACTGAATCGACGATTATATTTTTCCTTCTCGGATCCCGTTCCCACATGTTTTCAAGAGCAATTTTTGTTCCGCTTGCTTTGGCGGTTTCTTTCAGGGAGTTATATAATTCGAGGTTGATTTCGAGTAATTTGTCTTTGTTGTACGTATGAGGAGGCATCATCTTCGGATGAACTACGATTTCCTGTATTCCGAGAAAGCCTGCAGCCTCTATCGAGCGTTTTATGGCGGGAACGTTCTCTTTCTCCCATCCTTCGTCAGTTCTGTCTTTGAAAGAAAACGGCGCGTGTGCCTGTCTGAAAGTGATATTACATGATTCTGCGATTTTTTGATAATTTTTAAGAATATTGAATCTGTCGGGGGAATTTAAAGCGCTGTCCGGATTATAAGTCATTTCAAACATAGAAAGATCGATACCGTCAAAACCTGCTTCTGCGAGCAGTTCAATGGTTTTTTTCATACCGAATCTTCTGTCAAGTACGTGAGTTTGTGTAACAAGTAACATATATGATCAACCTCCTGATTTGTTTTATTAATGATATCACAATAGAATGAAATATTCAATATTTTTGACTTAAATCACTATTGACAGAAAGAAAAAGAGTGATATAATTAATTTAATTTTTTGTACTTTTAATAGGAGGTTTTCTTATGAACGAGATGAACGAGCTGGAAATAAACCGCGAATTCGACTCTTCGGAGGCCGTTATTGATTTTAAAAGAAACGCGGCATTTTTTGACAAAGAAAAAAACAAAAAGCTCTCTACCTGGCTTGCAATAGCGTGGACTGTTGCGATTATCGGCGGTATTTTAACGCTGTTCGTGATGCTTGACGGTTTCAGGTACAGATGGCTTATGGTTCCGGCATGGTTGATACTCGGAGTCGGAGTATTAATGCTTTTGACTTTACTGCCAAAGGTTGTCAAGGAATCTGAAATAACAGAGGTTTTCAAAACAAAATCAAGACTTTTCCGCGATATTATCGTTGATAAACTGGAATATCCGAGTGATATGGCAACAATGTCGATGGACTTCATGGGATGCGTTGTAACGGATGAAAACTGCAAGGATCTTAGGAAATTAAAGAGCGGAAATTACGTTGACAGCGAAATGAAAGAGACTTTTCTTTACATTAACAGTAAAAAAAGACTTCTTTATATCGCGGTTGAAGATTATTCTTTGATCGAAGAAAAGGACAGTTATTTCTATACGGAAATTCCTTTTGACCATTTTGACAAAGCAGAGATAGTAAGTTCCGAACTGAAAAACGGAGTAAAAATCAGCGATTTCGTGATTTCAAAAGACGGGGAACCGATCTTCAGATCCCCCATTTCAAATCTTGATTATTATAAAGAAGAATTCATGAACACGATCGAACACTTCAGATCTTCAAGGTGAGAAAGAAAAAACTACCGGCGTGACTTGACGGTCATGCCGGTAGTTTTTTGTTTGCATTATATTTTTTCGTTCATTTTGAGTTTTATGTATTTCATATAAGCAAGCCAGTCGTGTCTTCCGAGGTAATGAATGCCTGATCTTATATGATAGCCTATTCTTCCGTCGGTGAAATGTTCTCCTGGTACTGCGGGTTCTTCTTTGCCGGTATATCCTTTTTTACCGAACAGTTCCCACGCTTCGGATGCGGCTATGCAGCAGAGTTGTGTCGAATAAGGATCTGCCCATAAATCTTTTTCGGCGCTTGCCACGCATACGAATCTCGGAGCGCTTGCAGCAATCAGAAAATGCTGGTCGAAGGGAGCCGTGTCCGGATCTTTGACGTATTTTTCAAAATTTCTGCAGAACCAGAACGGAAATCTGTTGTGAATAATTTCGTAAGTTTCGGATCCTTCATGTTTGAGTCTTTCGTAAGCGGCTCCTGCACAGCCGGAATCGTTGGATATAACGTATTTGAATCTGATGTCGTTTGCTCCTGTCCAGAGAGCTGTTTTTCCAAGTCTCGAGTGGCCGATGACGGCAACGTTTTCAGAGTCTACGCAGTCATAAGTCAGCATATAATCAAGGACTCTCTGAGCCGCCCATGCCCACAGAGATATTTTTCCGTATCCGTTTCCTTCCGGTCTGGTATAAAAAGAAGCAAGTCCGTTGGTGAAATCGTTGTTGTCGGAAGATACGTCGTTATAGCAGAACGAAGCCAGAATAAAACCGTTATCTATTATTTCTTCTGCGGGATAGTATTTGTCAAACGGATCCGATCTGAAATTAATAAGAATAATTAACGGCTTTTTTTCATTGCCGTGTGGTAGGAACAAGTTAAACGGGAAGCGGAACTCTCCTTTTTCACTTCCGCAGGATATCGTAATTTTCTTCAGTTCCGAACTTCCGGAGCATTCGTTTGACGAGGAATTGACGACTCCTTTCACGTATGATGGTTTTTCGGGTATTTTTCCGTAAATATTGTCCTCAAGAATTTTAATGATTTCTTTTCTTCTTTTTTCAAATGTTTCCGGATTGTCGACTGCTTTTCCGTCATTCATTTTTAATAATTCAGGCCAAAAATTCATGATTATTCTCCGTTCTCGATTATAATAATGTCAAAGCTTTTTTCTTTATTATAGTGAATATCACGCTCAATATCAAGATGTTTTTGGATTTTTGATTGACAGATTTATTCGGATTTGGTATAATTCTATCATACGACGCGGAGGATGAACCATGAAAAATTTACTGGTTATTGACGGAAATAGCATTTTGAACAGGCAATATTACGGCATACGACCGCTGACAACCTCGACGGGACTTTTTACAAATGCCGTATACGGTTTTATGAACGTACTTTTGAATCAGATTGAAAAGCTGGAGCCGGATTATATTGCCGTGGCTTTCGACGTTCACGCTCCAACTTTCAGACATAAGGAATTTGCAGATTACAAGGCCGGAAGGCACGCAACTCCGACGGAGCTTTTGCAGCAGTTTCCTTATGCAAAGAAATGCGCTTCTGCTCTCGGAATTACCGTAGTTGAAAAAGAAGGTTATGAAGCGGACGATATTCTCGGAACTTTTGCAAAAACAGCGGAGAACGAAAATGATATCATGTCTTATATTCTCACGGGAGACAGAGACAGTTTTCAGCTGATCTCCGACAGGACGGTAGTCCTTTACGCAACGAATTCCGACACCGTGATTTATGATGAAAAAGCGTTTTTTGACAAATACGGAGTCAAACCTTCACAGTTCGTTGATATGAAAGCACTTATGGGTGATGCTTCCGACAACATACCCGGTGTAACCGGAATCGGAGAAAAGACGGCATCAAAGCTTATTTCCGAATTTAAAGATCTTGACGGAGTTTACAACTCACTTGATCAATTAAAAAAAGGGAAAGTCACCGATAATCTTGCTGCAGATAAAGAAAAGGCATATCTTTCGCGTTTTCTTGCGAAAATCGTTACCGACGCTCCTCTGGGCATTTCGCTTGAGGATATTAAAAGAAAAGAAATCCGGAAGCAGGAATTGCGTGAAGTTTTGACCGAACTTGAATTTAACGGATTTATCAAAAGACTGGGACTAAATGAAACTGACAGGCCGCAGATCGCGAGAAGAAACGTATCTGAGAGTGAACTTTTATCACTGAAAGGCGAAATTGCCTTGCTGATAAAAGAAGATTCCTTTGAATTTTATAACGGCGGAGATATTCTTGTCTGGGACGCGTCGAAGCGTCTCCCAAACGGTTATTTTGATTCGACGGACAGATTGTTTATAACGCATGATCTGAAAGGCGTCCTTCACAGGCTCGATTCAGAGGGGATAAACGGCTTTAACTGCATTTTTGACACAATGCTTTCAGCATACGTTCTCAATCCTTCCGAAAACGTATACACCGTTGAACGTATAAGCACCGCATACCTTGGGAGGCAATGTGACGACGTAAGCGCCGTTTACGAATTAAGGGGCATTCTTGACGCCAAAATGAAGGAGATGGCGTCTGACAAACTGTTCTATGATATTGAACTTCCTCTCGCTTCCGTTCTTTTCAAAATGGAAAAAAGAGGAATGCTCATTGACAAGAACGGAGTTACCGAGTACGGAAAAGAACTTGAGGAAAAAGCGGAGATGTATGCCGGAATGATTTATGACGCGGCTGGTCACGATTTTAACATTTCCTCCCCGAAACAACTCGGAGTAGTCCTCTTCGAGGAGCTGAAGCTTCCGTCCGGTAAGAAAACAAAATCCGGATATTCTACGGCTGCTGACGTCCTTGACAAACTAAGAGGGTTTTACCCGATAGTCGATATGGTTCTTGAGTACAGGCAGCTGATGAAGCTCAAGTCTACTTATGCGGACGGACTTCCCGCTGCAGTAAAAGAAGACGGAAGAATACACACCTCTTTCAATCAGACCGTTACCGCGACGGGAAGGCTGTCTTCAACGGAGCCGAATCTTCAGAATATTCCGATAAGGACTGAAGCGGGAAGCAGACTAAGAGAGTATTTCATTGCTCCAAATGGATATCTTCTGATAGATGCAGATTATTCTCAGATAGAGCTTCGTCTCCTTGCACATATTTCCGGAGACCGGAATATGATTGAAGGATTTAAAAGCGGCGACGATATACACCGTATCACAGCGTCTCAGGTATTCAACGTTCCGCCTGAAGAAGTAACGCCAGAATTGAGAAAAAGGGCGAAAGCGGTTAACTTCGGCATTGTTTACGGAATAGGAGAGTATTCTCTTGCTCAGGATCTTCATATATCCATGAGACAGGCGGCAGATTATATAAACGCTTATAAACGCAAATACGTCGGAGTTACAAATTACCTTTCGAAAGTTGTTGACAGCGCATATGAAAACGGATACGTTACGACTATGCTCGGACGAAGGCGCTATATACCGGAATTGACCGCCACGCAGGCGTCGGTAAGATCGTTCGGGGAAAGAGTGGCAATGAACAGTCCTATCCAGGGAAGTGCGGCGGATATAATCAAGATTGCAATGATCGAGACCGAAAAAGAACTGAATGAAAGCGGACTTGATGCTAGACTCGTTATGCAGGTTCATGACGAACTGATCGTCGAAGCAAGTGAAAAGGACGCTGCAGAAGCGGCAGAAATCCTGAAAAAATGTATGGAATCGGCAGCTGATTTGTCCGTAAAACTGTCGGTAGAAGTTAATACCGGCAAAAACTGGCTTGAATGCCATTGATTAATATTTTTTATTCCGTGCGGATTATTCCGCACGGAAGCTTTTTGTTCAGACTGTCTGCGGTACTTGACATCTCATATATTTTATATTATAATAACTTAATATAATGGATTAAAGTGTGCCGAGGGGGTGACAGCATGAAAATAGTTGATATTCACTGTCATATCCTGCCCGGAATCGACGACGGATCTTCAGATATGTACGAGTCGCTCTCAATGGCAAAATTAGCTGAAAGCAACGGGATTGCGGCAATAGTTTCTACTCCTCACAGCATCGGATTCAATTATCCGGGCTTTTATGAAGATCCCGTTGGATATACAGAAATGATCAGAGATAATCTGCACGACCTCCGTGATGCTTTGAAAGAAGAGGAAGTCGACGTTAAAATCGCTCCGGGAATGGAGTTGATGATCGACAGAGATATATCGTCACTGGTCGACAGTATAAAATTCATCACTCTCAATAAAAGCGATTATCTTCTTATCGAATTCGAATTTAACGAAAGTCCGCCTTTTATGACCGATGCGGTCCACTTGCTCGTGAAAAACGGTTACAGACCGGTGATTGCTCATCCGGAGAGATATTTCTGTTTTAACGACGAGCCGAAAAGAGCTGCCGAACTGATCAAGACGGGCGGTTTTTTGCAGGTGAACGCTAATTCACTGACCGGGGATTTCGGTCAAACTGTAAGAGATACTGCGTTTTCTTTACTTGAAAACGGATTTGTAAGCGCGCTTGCAAGCGACGCTCACTCTTTTACTTACAGGACGCCGGAATTCAGAGACGTTATAAAACTGCTTAACGGTTTGTATGAGAATAACGTGGCAGAACGTCTTTTGTCTGATAATCCGCTTGCGATCATCAGAAACCAGAACACACAATTCATAATACCGAAGAAAGTTAACGGATAAAATCAAAAATGAAAAGAACTGTTACTAAAGAAAAACTTCTTAAAATTTTTTTATTTGTAATTGTTGATATAATTGCTGTAGCGCTTGCCGGATTTTTTTCGAATTTTATCAGAGCAGAAATGATTTTTTCAAAATTTCTTGTTTTTGAAGGCACAAAAAACTTTTTGAAAATACTTCCGTTCCTTACGTTTCTGACGCTGATTGTTTCTAATATCTTAAGGCTCTACAACAGTCTGTGGGAGTTTGCAGGGGTAAAGGAATTTATAAAAGTAATAATCTGTTCTTTTATCTCCTCATTGATCGCAGCAATGCTGTCGGTCATGATGGAGTTGCCGATACAAAGAAGCTTTTATATTATTTATCCGATTTTCCTCGCGATACTGTCAGGCGGAGTCCGAATGGCGTACCGGGTACTGAGAAGGATCAAGAGGTCTTCCAAAGGCGCCAAAAGAACGATGATCGTCGGCGCCGGAAGGGCGGGAGCGGTACTCCTTAAAGAAATTCACTCAAATCCGATGAATCAGAACAACGTGGTTTGTTTTGTCGATTCGGATGAATCGAAATGGAATACTTATCTTGACGGCGTTAA
>JAEEGL017386488.1_pt1 | contig 10535 bp, 10 predicted proteins | sample 9134231 | NCBI WGS metagenome assembly JAEEGL01 (sample SAMN16246548, study PRJNA631951) | gut metagenome | biome: gut microbiome; feature: rumen; material: fiber-attached | host: Bos | place: Iran: Karaj | collected 2018-10
ATATGTTTAGGCAACGTAAAGATATCGTTTAGCTGCCTTAAACCATAGGTTTATGATTATTAGGATTGTTGTTATTAAATTCGTTGCTTGTCTCTGTTTCTCTCTTCTCCGTAAATAACAAGGTTATCCAAGCGTATATGCCTAAGAGAACGACCAATAGGGTTTGCACGGAATGTACGATGAGCACGAAGAAAAGGGCATCGTTGTCGGCTACGCCATAAAGTATCAACATGGTCTTCACCGCAAAATGCCAAGGCCCTGCACCGTTAGGAGTGGGAACGATAACGGCAAAGCTACCGACGATAAACGTTACCAATCCACAACTAAACCCTAAGTTTGACGTGGCTTCAAAGCAGAAGAATGCCAGATAGTGATGCAGGAAGTAACATACCCAAATGGCCAATGACATGATGAGGAACAAGGGCGCATTTTCTACCTTCTTCAACGAGATAATGCCTTGCCATATTCCATGTAGTGTGTCCTTTACCTTATTATATATGGAGAGTCGATGCAAGAGATAATAAGCCAACCACAATACGGAAATGCCGCAAATGGCCGTTACGATGTAGCCCGTTAAGGAGAAACCTGATAGAAAACTGTCGAGGCTGGTTCCTGTTTGGGCAAAAAACTTCGTAAAGATGGGAATGTGAAGGACGAACGTGATGAAGGCAATCAATACGATGATAAGCGTATCTACCACTCGTTCTGTTACGACGGTTCCCAAGGCTTTAGGAAACGATACGTTATCGTAACGCTTCAACACGACGCACCTCGCAAATTCACCGATGCGCGGAACGGCAAGGCTCACGGCATAAGAGAGGAAAATGGAATTGAGGGCAGTAGACGTGCGAGGTTGTTCACCAACAGGTTTCAGCGACAACTTCCATCGCCAGCCGCGGAATGCCTGTGCCAAAATGCCAAAGGGGAAAGACAAGAGCATCCAAGTCCAATTCATCTCATGAAACAACACTTGTTCCACTTGCTTGAAATTGAAGTCTCGGTACATCCAATACAAGATGCTACCGCCGAGAATGAGCGATATGCAAACCTTGAATATGTCGTTTCCTCTTTTTTTCACGATAATGATTTCGTCTTTCATTGGCAAAGGTAATCTAAATAGTGGGAAATACAAAATAATTAGTGTTTTAATTTTTCGTAAAGTGACAATAATACCAAGAAAAAAGAACGAAGGCCTTCGGAAATGACTACAAAGTTAATTGATTTATTGTTTGTTACAAGAAAAAGTTGTAATTTTGCAGCCGAAAAATTTTTTCGATTAATATTTAATAAAATGAAAGTAGCAATTGTTGGTGCAAGCGGAGCGGTAGGACAGGAATTCCTGCGCATACTTGCCGAGAGAAATTTCCCCATGGATGAGTTAGTTCTTTTTGGTTCTGAACGTAGTGCAGGACGAAAATACCCGTTTAAGGGAAAGGATTATGAAGTCAAACTTTTGCAACATAACGACGACTTCAAGGACATTGACGTGGCATTCGTATCTGCTGGAGGCGGTACTTCAAAGGATTTTGCGGAGACGATTACTAAATATGGAACCGTGATGATAGACAATTCCAGCGCGTTCCGCATGGATAAGGATGTACCTTTAGTGGTGCCTGAGTGTAATGCAGAGGATGCGTTGAATCGTCCACGTGGCATTATCGCCAATCCTAATTGTACTACGATTATGATGGTAACAGTACTTCAACCGTTGGAGAAAATCAGTCATATCAAGCGTATTCACGTGGCTTCTTATCAAAGTGCCAGTGGTGCTGGTGCTGCTGCTATGGCAGAACTGCAACAACAATATAAGGAATTGGTGAACGATGAGCCTGTTACGGTAAAGAAATTCCCGCATCAGTTGGCTTATAACGTGATTCCTCAAATCGACGTTTTCACCGATAATGGCTATACGAAAGAGGAAATGAAGATGTTCAACGAGACGCAAAAAATCATGCATACCGACGCGAAATGCTCTGCCATGTGCGTTCGCGTGAGTTCGTTGCGCAGTCATTCTGAAAGCGTTTGGATTGAAACGGAGCGTCCTATCAGCGTAGAGGAAGCTCGCGCTGCCATTGCCGCTGCTCCTGGTTGTACGTTGAAGGATGATCCTTCTAATCTCGTTTATCCCATGCCACTGGAAACGGCTGGTAAGGATGATGTATATGTAGGCCGTATTCGCAAGGACTTAGCCGATGAGAATGGTTTGACATTCTGGCTCAGTGGTGACCAAATCCGTAAGGGTGCAGCCCTTAACGCCGTTCAAATAGCAGAGTATCTGATAAAGGTAGGGAATATCAAATAGATATAATATCTATAGTTTGAAAAGAGATGATAGCTCTTGTATATATTATGCAGCTATCATCTCTTTTCCTTTCGACAATTAACACCTATTCTTTTTCTGGAATTTCAACTATTGTCTTCGATAATTAAATTACGATTAACCTATCTATTTCATATTAGGGATTACAATACATTTTGCGAAATCGTTTAATCGATGGAAGTCAGGGACAATTGAGGTCATCGGACTCCATGATAAAAAAGCGGTTCGCAAAGTTTATCGCCACATTTGTAAATATTGCATTTCATGGACATATTCAATATGTTTCCCAATCTACACCTTCCCTGTCCAAAATACTCGGCACTTCACTTACGTCAGATGGATGAGCAGAAATGTTCTTGATAATTAATTCCATGGTAACTATCCATTCTTTTCTAAGCTATCCACGGCGGATTATTTAATTATTTTTTTTGCGAAACTTATCTCTAATTTTATTATATAACAAATTCATGTTACGGAAAAACTTACCTAAAGCATTAGCAAATTTATTTCTATTTCCAAGAATCAACAATGACAAACCATATATCAATAGTAATCCATTCCATATAACATATAAAGGCAATATTATTACACCCAATATAATTGATATAAAAAGATTGAGCAATAAGAATATTAGATTAATTTCAAAAATAATAAGATTACGATTAAGAATATAGAAACCATAAATCACAGCCTCATAGAAAAATGGTTTATACATTATATCCTGAGGAGTAGGATTTTCTGCAAAATGAAGATATATCATTCTTATCAAATAATAGAAGAAGAAAACAATTGCAATTTTTATAATTGGATGAATAATATATTTATTCAATACATATTCTTTCTTTAATTGTTCATCATTGTTTTCAATGACATAAATAGGTTGAACGTTGTTAATGTCATCACTTATTGGATGACCACAATTAGGACATGTTTTTGCATGTTGAGAAACTGATTTGCCACAAGCAGGGCATGAAATTAGTTGATTCATAATGTTTCCTCAAATTTAGATTGTTTGACAAAAATACTCATTCAAATTGATCATAATTATAGTTTAAAAGCTAATTACAATTGGTCTTGCAAAGCCTTTGGGTGGTAAAAGATCAATGCAAAGATAGTAAAAAGCGGAATTGTATGCAAGGATTTGTCGTTTTTTTAGAATAGTTTTTTGTTTTTCGAGTTTCTATAAACACTAGAAGCGTTTGCGTATAGTAACCTGGATTGCGCAGTACTCAAGGAAAGACAGTGAAAGATAACACATGAAACTTCTTGACAAAAATACATCAACGAATAATCTCAATTTAGCGTTTTTGAGACGTAAATCATCAAGATAATGGCGAAAAATACAAATAATTCATGCTTTTCGCCTTTCTTATAAAGGATATGAAGGATATGAAAGAACAAACAGCAACTTTCCCTATATGAAATTATTTACCCCGAGACTAAATGATTTCCTTTATACAAAAGTTAGTATTCTATCTTTCATATCCTTCATATCCTTCATAGTGGCAAATATGGTATTTGCAAGTGTATCATTTGCGCATCGTAAATGATACACTTAGACATCGTAAACGATACATTTATACATCAGAAACAATATGTTTAGCGTGAGTTCGTGTTTATGACCATTTTCTTACCGTTGTGGATGATGACTTGGTTTTTGGGCAAAGAGACTTGAGAAATGGGCTTTCCTTCGATGGTAAAGGTGCCATTGGCGGCCTGCTTGTCCTTTTGCGAAGAATCATCATATTCTTGGTTGGAAATGCCTTCCGTTTCCGTAGGAGTAATACGATAGTAGCCACAACCATGCGAAGGAATGGAAGGAGTGAAGGAAGCATCTTGGAACGTTCCAATTTCCTCCTGTTTCCAGATGTCATAGATGACGCATGGCTTGCTGCTTTCAATTCCCAGCGCATTCAAATCGAGTGGAATGGTAATGCTATCGGTACCAATGGGATCAGTAGTGAAAACAAGAAATTCCATGGTTACGCCATTGGGCGCATTCTTTACGCCATCATCGAAACCGCAGAAGGTCTTGAATTTCACAAACTCTCTATCTTTTGGCAACGTATAGGTGATGACGGAATTCGAGTTGGTTCCAATACCGTTAGCATAATATGTGCCATTGACAACCAGGTTTCCACCATCCACGTTTTTCCCGTAGTTGGAAATGTTATACCAATCAGTCACAGACTTGTCGTATGCAATGGAAGTGAGTTTTGTTTCCTGTCCGTCTTTGTCGATGAGCGTGGGGTTAATCCAGTCGGCATGGTCGTAGTTGAAGTTGTCACCAGCCGTCGTCACGACGAGATAGAGTTTGGTTGCTCCCGTAATATCCATCTCAAGGTTGACTCCTTCCTTCTGGTATGTGCGACTTATGAGTCCGCTATTGGCGATGGCGTAAGCAGGATTGCAATTGTCTCGCTTGGTGGGATCGTCATTGAATACGAGGAATTTCATGGATGGTGTTGCGCCTGTCTGCAAACGTCCCGTGTTGTCTATTCCGCACAATCCCTTGAATTTCACCACATTCTCAGGCAACTTATAGAGCACCATCGCATTGGCGTTGCATGACCAACCATGTTCATATTCCACGTTGTTAATGTTGAGTTTGCCATTGCCGTTGATATTCTTGTCGTAGTTGATACGACTGAAATACGAACCGCTATAGTCTTCGCGAATCATGTCTGCCCTGGTCAACAACTGTTCCGTTCCATCGGCAAATACAATGGTAGGATTAATCCAGTCGCCATGATCATAACTGTATCCATCACCGCTATCATCCACGATGAGAGCCAGTCGTTTGCTCCCTTGCGGAATATCCACCTCCACGTTTGTGCCATAGTTGGTGGTGAGTGGTGAAATGGTCTCCGAAGTATACAAAGCCTCGTTATAGCGAATCCATTTGTCGCTGCTTCCGATGTTAAAAAGAGCAGCGTATCGGATGTCGCTATTCGGTTCGTCGGCTGCCCAGACTACCTTTGTACCGTCGTTGCTAACCTGTCGGTTGTTCACGGAATGTTGGTCGATGTGGATAACCTCCTCGTTGGTGATGAGTGCGTTTGTCCAATCGTCGTTGTAGGTGAAGTCGCCCGCAAAGAACAAAGGAGACTTGAAGATGCTCCAGAGAGTCATCACCGTCTGTTGCTCGTCGTGAGTGAGGTTAGAGTATCGGGCATCATTGTTGGTGAGTCGTATCTTTCCGAAAGGTAACATATCGCAATCGGGATAACTACCAGGCAAACGGTATTTGTTCCAATTGGCACAAAGCGAAAACTCTTTGTTCACGTCGCTCCAGTTATCCCACATATCATCCATCATTCGCCACATATTGGCATTGTCTTGACAACTTTTCCATTTGTTCAAAGCCGTTGCACCAGGACTCATGCTAAACACGATATCCCTTCCACATTGGTCAATGGCGTTGCGCAAAAGCCAAATCTCACCATCATGGTAAGGACGACTGAGGTCATCCACCTTAAGGAAATCCACGCCCCACGAGGCATAGAGATTGAGCAGGGAGTTATAATATTCCTGTGCACCTGGCTTGGTGCAATCAATGGAATAGTTATCGACTAACCACGTACAGATGGAATCATTGCGCTTGGCAATCTGATCGCAGGTAAAACTGGTACCGAGGATAGGCATCTTCTTGTTGACCGCCGTGATGGGAACGCCACGCATGATGTGAATGCCAAACTTAAATCCCAAGGCATGAAGGCTGTCTGCCAAAGCCTTGAAGCCTACACCGTTGGCAGAGGAGGGGAATCGCGTCGTGTTGGGCATATATCTGCCATATTCGTCTATGGAGTATGCAGCCGATGTGTTGTACCAAAATCCCGTATCGTTGGTATACCATCGAATGTCAACGACGATGTAGTTCCATCCTTTGTCGAGGATACCGTGGTTGAGCATGTAATGGGCGTTATCATATACATTGCGTTCCTTCACGCTCGGACCGTAACAATCCCAAGAGTTCCATCCCATAGGTGGGGTGGGAGCGAATGAATGGAAGTCTTTTACACCATCAGCAAAAACTGTAAACGAACAGAAAACAAATGCCAATAAAAGGGCTTTCTTGTTGTGTCTCATAAAGGTTCAGTTAGTTATTTGCCACAAAATTAAGTTTATTTACTGACAAAAAGGAAGGTTTAACTGATTTTTTTTGCGCATTCTGTGTTATTTCACTAAATTTGCAGCATATTTATCAAACTACGATGGAAGGGATACTCAGTCACTTTGCTCCTATAAGTCTTGAGGAGATGAGCGGAATACGGCTCATGAATCGCATTGACACGAAATTTGTCACTACCTTACCCGTATTGACAAAGCTCTTGGAAATGGCGCAAGAGGAATATTGGGCACAGGAAATTGCGGGTGAGCGTAACATGAAATACGACACCACGTATTTTGACACCACGCAATTCGATATGTTCTACGTTCATCAAAGCGGACATACCAATCGACAGAAGTTGCGCTTTCGCACGTATGTGAGTTCCAATCTTCAATTCATGGAAGTGAAAACCAAAAACAATCATGGTCGTACAAAGAAGAAAAGGATGAAAGTGACCGACATGAATCTGGATGAACAAGAGAAACTGGATTTCATCCAAGAGCATCTCAAATACGAACGAGCCAATCTTATCCCTGCCATTCGCAATAATTTTGACCGTATCACGTTGGTGAATAAGGCAAAAACAGAGCGGTTGACCATCGACTCCAATCTTCAGTTTTTTAATCTTGTTTCAGGTGTGAATAAGCACATGGGCGACTTGGTTATCGTGGAACTCAAGCGCGATGGATTGTGCTATTCACCCGTGTTGGAAATGTTGCGCCAGTTGCGCGTATTCCCCCATGGATTCAGTAAGTATTGTATGGGTTCGGCATTGACTAACGATGGCTTGCGTGTGAATCGCTTTAAACCGAAATTGATAGACGTAGAGAAAATTTTACTTAATAAATAAGCATAATCAAAATAACAAACAATGGATATATTCAGTATTTTTTCTTTCTCCAGTGACTTTGTGGAGATGATGGTGAGGTTTGTCATCTGTACCCTTTTCAATTGGTTTATCATTGACCGATTGTATTACAGGAAGTGTAAGCGCAGAGACTATTACTTCACGTTTTTGTTGACGAGCATAGCCATATTCTTCTTGGTGTTCTTCATGATATTCGGACTTGACAAGCTGGGTGGTAAGACGTCTATGGGTATCGGTATCGGCTTGTTCGGTATTTTCTCTATCATGCGTTATCGTACCGATACGATGCCTGTCAGGGAAATGACTTACCTCTTTGTCATCATATCGCTATCTGTTGTCAATGCCATAGCCAGTTCTGCGTCGTTGGCAGAGATTCTTGTTACGGATTTCATCGTGACGGTGGCTATTTGGTTTTGTGAGAAATCATTGCATATCCGTCATTCGAAGTTGATACAATACGACCGTATCGAATTGACTAAGCCTGAGCGTAAGCAAGAACTCATTGCTGACTTGGAAGAACGTCTTGGTTTGACCATCAAAAAGGTTGAAGTGGGTGGCGTGGATTTATTGCGCGACATGACCGTATTGAGAGTGTATTATGATGACCCCACGGGCAAACTCACGAATAGTGGTGTTGCCAATAAGTTGAAATTGAAGCCTACGGAAATGATAGATCATCAATAAGTGAGAATATGAAAGAGAGAAAATTTATGTTATTGGCTTTGTTGGTAACTATGATGTTGCCAATGAATATGTTTGCCCAGAAAGACGATTTCGGCATGTGGTTTACCGTAGGCGCAGAAAAGAAGATAAACACCAAGTGGAGTGTCGGTGTAGAGGCTGAGTATCGTACACGTAATAGGGTGAAAACGCCAGAAAGATGGAGTTTTGGCGTTGATGGGTCGTACAAAATTACCCCTTGGCTTAAGGCTTCGGCAGGTTATGTGTTGCTCAACGACTATAACGAGAAGAATACGTATTATGATGATCCCGAGGAAGATTATGATGTGGACTATGATGAGAATGGCAACGAGATACTCATCCCATACGGATATACTGGCAAGGTGAAAAAGGCTTCGAAATATTGGGGACTTCGCCATCGTGTTAATTTATCGTTGACGGGAACTTTGAAGTTAGGAAGATTTGACATATCCCTCCGTGAGCGTTGGCAATATACCTATCGTCCAGAAAAGACGGTTTCATCGCGTACAAAATATACCTATTTGACGGATGGAACATTGTCGGGAACATCCGAGGATAATGAGCAGAAGACCTACAAAGGCAAGGGAAAGAGTGTGCTAAGAAGTAGGTTGGCCGTGGGGTACGATATTCCTAATTGCAAGGTAGACCCACATGCGAGTGCTGAGGCTTACAATTCGTGGTCTATAGAAAAGATACGTTATATTGTAGGAGCGGATTGGAAGTTAAACAAAAAGCATGTCTTTACCCTTGATTATCGTTATCAGTATCTTAGGAATGATGAGCCTAACGGAGACCCCAATATCCATATCATAGCGTTAGGGTATAAATACAAGTTTTAGTTTTTTTGAATCAGACAATAATATAGAAACCGATGGTAATGAGATATGAACCATCGGTTTTCTTCGTTAGTTACCAATGGGTTTTTATGTTATTGCAATAATATATTCAGTTTTGATGTCACAAATCGATAGTTTTTACGTATAGTATATAGAGTAACAATCATAATAATGACTACCGAAGAGTTCAAACTTGAGGTGCAGGCAATTCGCCCAAGGCTTATCAGCCAAGCTCAAAGGTATCTTGACAATACCGATGATGCTGAAGATGTAGTGCAAGACGCACTGCTGAGGCTTTGGCAGATGCGTGAGCAACTTCGTTCTCCGTTAAATCGTATGGCAATGGTCGTAACGCGCAATCTCGCCATTGAACTCCTTCGGCAACGCAAATCTGAGGATTTGTTGGAATATGTAGAGACCGACGAGCCGCGAGAGGATTATCGCATTGAGCGCATCCTTACCATTCTCTCTACGCTTCCACCGATGCAACAAACCATCTTACGACTACGTCACATGGAAGGGTGGGAGATGGCAGACATAGCGGAATTGGTAGGAAGTAATGAAGTGGCAATTAGGAAATCACTTAGTCGTGCTCGTAAAGCCTTGAAAGAAAAATATTTGTCGATGAGAAATGTTGAAACGAATGAATAAGCTATGGGGAATGAGAAGATGGAAAAGGAATTAGAAATACGAATGTTGACCAAGCGTTTCTTTGATGGGGAAACAACGCTCGAAGAAGAAAGACGACTCTATGAGTTATATCGCTCTGGGGAATCGTTGCCAGCAGATTTAATGCCATTGCGTGAGATGATGCTTGACATGGGTAATCTTCTGCTTGACAAGAAAGAAGAGAACTCTCTCTCATCTAATGGTGAAAGAGAGAAGACACACCTTTATAATATTAATAAAAGGTGGCCTTCCATTTTGGCTATAGCAGCCTCTCTGCTCTTGCTCTTTACCGTAGGAACGGTTTGGTACAATTATCAGCGTCAAAATGAGTGTGTAGCTTATATCTATGGTGAACGTGTTACTGATCATGATGTGGTGATTCACGAAATGCAATCGGCTATGGCTTCGCTTACCGTCGATGATGCTACTGCTACTATGGAACAACAAATGAAGGAATTGTTTAATGATTAAAGAATATGAAACAACTTGTTATTATACTGATGATGATGTTTTGCCATTCCGCCTATGCACAAAAGGGAATGCATATTAGTGCACTATTTGAAGGAAAGATAGTTCCTTCAAGTAAGATGGTGGAAACTCGAATCAGAGGCAAGGCTATCAGCAAATACAAACTATCGTACTTTCATAGTGTACGTTTCGATGCTGATGGGACTTTGGTGAATAAAATCGACCATTTAACTGCTCAAGACTTTGTAGACGATTCGGAAAAAGTCAAGAGTAGAGAACTTGCCAGTGAGGGGGAGGCGAACATCGGGAAAAAAGGGAATTCCTTCACGCAGATGTATGAATTGGCACCAGAAGGTTCTACTCACCGATTCCTTTGCTATAAGGTGCGAGATGGTGTGATGACTGTGATTTACCTTGAAGGTTCGGTCTCTTCTCTCGATGAACTTAAAAAGATTTTTCAATGATTAATTATAAAAACAATACAAATATGAACACGAAACTTATTTCCATGATGGTTGTTGCCATGGGTATCAATATTTCTTCTCATGGTGCTTCGATACA
>JAEEGL011033283.1_pt1 | contig 10534 bp, 7 predicted proteins | sample 9134231 | NCBI WGS metagenome assembly JAEEGL01 (sample SAMN16246548, study PRJNA631951) | gut metagenome | biome: gut microbiome; feature: rumen; material: fiber-attached | host: Bos | place: Iran: Karaj | collected 2018-10
AAATTAACTGATGCCGAAGAGGACGGGTCAAGAATCGGAAAGCTATTTAATGACTGGTCATATGAGTGGCAAAATGTATCTAGCAGCGATCTTGACGATTTTGGATCAAAATATGGGCTCGACTCTTTATATTAATCGAAATATTGGGGGCGGAGTTAATTATCCAAAGAAATGAAAAAATGCACCTGATGGTGCATTTTTTTGTGATAAATTTTCCAAGAAAGAATTTCACATCCCTAAGAAAAGTTTCTTAGTAAATAAAATATTTTTTAAAGAATTTCACAAGAATTGAAAGATTCTATGTGAGATTCTTTCTTGCTTTGTGAAATTTTTTTTCTTGCAATGAAGCTGGATCCAATTTTAACGAATGGAATATATAACGGGTGAAAAGAAAGATGTTCCAAAAACAATGAGCCTGAAAGAAGAATTCCTTGCGCCAAATGCCGCTCTAGATCTTGTGGTCAAAGTAATTACAAATTCTGATAAATATGATATAATAAATCAGTACATAAGATTTGCTCATAAAGTTGACTATTACAGGAAGCAGCCAGGAGACAGTCACACTAAAGCTATTAAGGTTTTAGAAGAATGCATCAATGAAGGCATACTCGTAGAGTTTTTTAAAGAGCATAGAGCGGAGGTGTTGGAAATTATGAGTTTGAGTTTTTTATTTGATCCAGATTATATTTATAAGTCATACGATAAGTCGTTGATAAAACAAGGACGAGTAGAGGGTATGAATAAAGTGTTAGATGCTCTTGTTGCAAAGGGAGCAATAACAAAGGAACTTGCAGAACAAATACTAGCCGAAGAAACTGGCGTATCATAAAAATAGTTTTAAAAAATTAAGAATGGAATATTGGGGATGGTGAAGTTAAACCCTAAAGTTGGACCAAAATAAGTAAGTTATGGAGGTCCAATTTTTTATGCGGTAAATAGTTAAAAAAACACTTGCATAAAATTTAAAAAAATGATACAATTTAATAGGTAATTTTATGAATAATTTTGCAAACATAATTTCAATTATTATTATTAGCACTATAATTATTATAGGCAAGATTTTTAATGAGAAATTATGGCTGTAAAAAGTTGAAACTATTATAAATAATTATTTTATAAATAGCGGAGTGCTTAGACAGCCACCCCGCTTTTTTTTATGATATTGAAGGGAGTAAAAATGAATATTGAAGTAAAAAAATCAAATGTTCTAAAAGAAAAACCAAAAGACGAAACAAAACTCGGATTTGGCAGCATTTTCACAGACCATATGTTCATAATGGAGCATAATGGCGAGAAAGGCTGGACGAATGCGAAAGTAGAAGAACTGCATAACATATCCATATCGCCAGCTGCAAATGTATTTCATTATGGACAAGAAGTATTTGAAGGACTAAAAGCATATCACACTAAAGACAACGAAGTGTATTTGTTTAGACCAGATATGAATGCTAAAAGAGCAAATATGTCTCTAAAAAGACTATGCATGCCAGAAATTAAAGAGGAAGATTTTGTAGATGCGATAAAAAAACTTGTAGAAGTAGATAAGGACTGGGTGCCAAAGAGCGAAGGAACTTCACTTTATATAAGACCATTTGTGATAGGACTTGATGCAAAACTTTCAGTAAATTCTTCTTCAAATTATTATTTCATTATCATCGCATCGCCAAGTGGAGCATATTATGCACATGGAATAAATCCTGTATCCATCTGGGTAGAAGATGAATATGTAAGAGCAGTGAGAGGTGGAGTGGGATTTGCTAAAACTGCAGGAAATTATGCAGCATCACTTGCTGGTCAAGATAAAGCACACGATAATGGTTGCGAACAAACACTCTGGCTTGATGGAGTTGAAAAAAAGTATATAGAAGAAGTCGGCTCTATGAATATATTTTTTAAGATAAATGGCAAAGTAGTGACTCCTATGTTAAACGGAAGTATCTTGCCTGGTATCACAAGAGATTCGATTATTACACTATGTAAAGATTTTGGATATGAAGTAGAAGAGAGAAAAATTTCTCTTGATGAAGTTATCAAAGCAAGTAAGTATGGAGTATTAGAAGAAGTATTTGGAACTGGAACTGCGGCAGTTGTATCGCCAGTAGGTAAACTCAAAAATAAAAATGAAGAATTAATTATTAACGATGGTAAAATCGGAGACTTAAGTCTTAAATTATATGAGACATTAACTGGTATACAATATGGAAAAATAGAAGATAAACATAATTGGAGAGTGAAAGTATGTTAAAAACTGGAGCAGAAATAGTTATAGAGTGTCTTTTGGAGCAAGGTGTAGAAGTAGTATTTGGTTATCCTGGTGGAACCATTTTAAATGTCTATGATGCACTTTATAGATACGAAGGTAAATTAAAACATGTACTCACATCGCACGAGCAAGGTGCAAGTCATGCAGCAGATGGATATGCAAGAAGCACTGGAAAAGTAGGAGTGTGTTTTGCGACATCAGGTCCAGGGTCAACTAATCTAACTACAGGAATTGCTACTGCATATATGGATTCTTCACCAGTAGTATTTATTTCTTGCAATGTCGGTGAAGAGTTACTTGATAGAGATTCATTTCAAGAAGTAAATATGGTGTCTATTACTAAAGCAATAACAAAATGTAATTACTTAGTAAGAGATGTAAATAAACTTGCAGATATTATAAGAGAAGCATTTTATGTAGCAAAAAATGGCAGACCAGGGCCAGTAGTTATAGATATTTTAAAAAATGTAACTGCAGAGAAAGCTGAATATGAATATAAAGCACCAGATAAAAATTTCAATAAAAAAAGACTTGCGACTAATGAAAGCCGTCCAACTTACACAGATAAATGGAGTGAACTTGATCAAAAAGATTTAGATAGGGCTGCAAAGATGATAAATGAATCAACGAAACCTCTTATTGTCTGTGGTGGTGGTGTAGTTCTAAGTCGTGCTAATGATGAACTTTATGAATTTGCAGATAAGATAGATAGCCCTGTAGCATATACTGTGATGGGATGTGGTGGGTATGATGGAACAAAAGAAAAAGCTACAGGACTTATCGGCATGCATGGCACACAGAGCTCTAATATGGCAGTTGCAAATTGCGATTTACTCATAGTCATAGGTTGTAGATTTTCTGACAGAGTAGCATTAAATAGAAATACATTTGCAAAACAAGCTAAAATTTTGCAAATAGAAATAGACAGAAATGAAGTAGATAAAAATGTAACTACTACATATCATGTGATAGGTGATGCAAAAAAAGTTTTGATAGAATTAAATAAAAGAGTAAATGAAACTAAACATAAAGAATGGATGGATTATGTATTTTCATTTCCTACTGAAACTGAATATGAGTTTAGTGATAAAAATCTAAATCCAAAACAAATTACCACTGCGATAAGAGATATAGTCCCGAAGCTAAGTATAATGACTACTGATGTAGGTCAGCATCAGATGTGGGCAGTGCAACATTTAAATTTTCATTATCCAGGACAATTACTTACATCTGGTGGATTTGGAACTATGGGATTTGGACTTGGTGCGGCTATAGGTGCTAAGGTTGGAAATCCTGATAAGGTAGTCATTCATATTACAGGCGACGGAAGTTTCAGAATGAATATGAATGAACTTGCAACAGAAGAGCATTATAAAATTCCTATCATCACTGTAATATTTAATAACTCAGTGCTTGGTATGGTTCGTCAGTGGCAAAGTATTATATATAATAAACATTTCTCAGAAACAGTTCTTGATAGAGGTCCAGATTTTGTAAAACTTGCAGAAGCTTATGGACTTAAAGGAAAAAGAGTTACTACTGAGAAAGAATTAAGAGAAACTTTAGAAGAAGCTGTGAATTCAGATGTTGGTTTCGTGATTGACTGCTTAATAAATAAAGACGAAATGGTGAGACCTATGGTAGGGGCTGGGTCTGACATCACAGACTTCTTAATAAAATAAAAAGGGCTCGCGAGCTCACCCCTACGAATAAAATGTACGGTGTAGGGGCGGATATTATCCGCCCGAAAAATAAATTTAAAAAAAGGAGAAAAAGAAAATGGCTAAGATGTATTATGAAAAAGATTGCGATTTAAATGTTTTGAAAGGAAAGAAGATAGCTATCATAGGCTATGGTTCACAAGGACATGCACATGCATTAAATCTTAAAGAGAGTGGAATGGATGTAGCAGTAGGATTAAGAGAAGGTTCAAGTAGAATTAAAGAAGCAACTGATGCAGGACTTAAAGTAATGACAGTGCCAGAAGCTGCGAAGTGGGGCGACATAATTATGATTTTAATAAATGATGAAGTCCAAGCAGATGTATATAAAAAAGATATTTTACCTAATCTTGAAAAAGGAAATGCACTCGCATTTGCACACGGATTTAACATAAGATACAAACAAATTATTCCACCAGAAGGCGTAGATGTATTTATGGCTGCACCAAAAGGGCCTGGTCACACAGTCAGATCAAATTATGTAGTAGGTAAAGGTGTGCCATGCCTTGTTGCTGTAGAGCAAGATGCCACAGGTAATGCGCTTAAAATTGCACTCGCTTACATCGCAGGTATAGGTGGTGGAAAAGCAGGCATAATGGAAACTACTTTCCACGATGAAACTGAAACAGATTTATTTGGTGAGCAATGTGTTCTCTGCGGTGGTGTAGTTGATCTTATGCAATGTGGTTTTGAAGTGCTTGTAGAAGCAGGTTATGAACCTGAGAATGCATACTTTGAATGTATTCACGAGCTTAAACTAATCGTAGATTTAATAAACAAAGGTGGTGTACAAGCTATGAATTATTCTATATCTGACACTGCTGAGTTTGGTGAATATATGTCAGGTGAGAGAGTTATACCACACGAAGAAACTAAAAATCGTATGAGAGAAGTATTAAAAGATATTCAAAATGGATCATTTGCAGAAAGATGGATAAAAGAAAACAAAGAATACGGAAGAAAATATTTTAATGAAAGAAGAGAAAAACTTAAAAACCATCAAATGGAAATAGTTGGAAAAGAGTTAAGAGAAAATATGATATGGGGGAAAGATACTAATCTAGACAATGCATCTAATTAGTGAGATGAAAATGAAATCAGAGAATATTAAAAATGGAGTGAGCAGAACTCCAAATAAAAGTTTATTGTATGCTCTTGGACTTACTGATGAAGAAATAAATAGACCTCTTGTAGGAATAGTCAGTTCGTATAATGAAATAGTACCAGGTCATATGAATCTTGATAAAATTACTGAAGCAGTGAAAGCAGGTGTTAGACTTATGGGTGGCACACCGATAGTATTTCCTGCTATAGCAGTTTGCGATGGAATTGCGATGGGACACATTGGTATGAAGTATTCACTTGTGACTAGAGACCTGATCGCAGATAGCACCGAGTGCATGGCGATAGCACATCAGTTTGATGGACTTGTGATGATTCCTAATTGTGATAAAAATGTGCCAGGACTTCTTATGGCAGCAGCAAGACTAAATATTCCATCTATATTTGTAGCAGGTGGACCTATGCTTTCTGGCAAACTTAAAAATGGAAAGAGAACTTGTCTATCTACTATGTTTGAAGCGGTTGGTTCATATTATGCTGGCAGTATGAATGAAGATGAATTAAAAGAGTGGACTGAGAATGCATGCCCAACTTGCGGAAGTTGTAGTGGAATGTATACAGCTAATTCTATGAATTGTTTAACTGAAAGCATTGGCATGGCACTTTCTGGCAATGGAACTATTCCTGCGGTTTACTCAAAAAGAATTAGGTTAGCAAAACTCACTGGTATGAAAATAATGGAGTTAATAAAAAAAGATATTAAGCCAAGAGATATAATGACTAAAGAAGCATTTGACAATGCACTTGCTGTAGATATGGCACTTGGTTGTTCTACTAATACTATGCTTCATTTACCTGCTGTTGCTCACGAATGTGATGTAGATCTTGATTTTAAACATGTAAATGAAATAAGTGAAAGGACTCCTAATCTTTGTCATCTTGCTCCAGCAGGAGATACTTATATGGAAGACCTTGATCTCGCTGGTGGTGTATATGCTGTGATGAAAGAACTTGAGAAAAAAAATCTTATAAATGGAAATGTAATGACAGCAACTTCAAATACTTTAAAAGAAAATTTACAAAATGTAAAAAATTATAATAACGAAGTTATAAAAGATATTAATGCACCATTTTCTAAAACTGGTGGCATAGCAATTCTTTTTGGAAATCTTGCACCAGATGGTTGTGTAGTAAAAAGGTCTGCAGTAGATGAAAAGATGCTTAAGCACGAAGGACCTGCAAGAGTATTTGATAGTGAAGAAGATGCTATAAAAGCTATATATGATAAAAAAATAAATAAAGGCGATGTGGTAGTTATAAGATATGAAGGACCTAAAGGTGGACCTGGTATGAGAGAAATGCTTAATCCTACTTCTGCTATCGCAGGTATGGGACTTGATAAAGATGTAGCACTTATTACTGATGGAAGATTTTCTGGTGCTACAAGAGGTGCATCTATAGGTCACGTGAGTCCAGAAGCTGCAAGTGGTGGAAATATTGCTTATGTAAATGAAGGCGACATTATATCTATAGATATACCAAATTATAAAATCGAATTAAGAATTTCAGATGAAGAATTAAATGAAAGAAAAAAGAAGATGACACTTAAAGAACCAAAAGTTAAAACAGGATATCTCGCGCGTTATGCAAAACTCGTGTCATCTGCAGATAAGGGGGCAATATTATGTTAACACTTGATAAAATATATCATGCAGCTTATGCATTAAAAAATGTAGCGAGAACTACAGATTTACTTAGCTGTAAATCTCTAAGTAATGATGCAAATGTTTATCTTAAAGCAGAAAATTTGCAAGTCACAGGAAGTTTTAAAGTGAGAGGTGCTTACTATAAAATAAGTCAATTAACTGAAGAACAAAAGCAGGCTGGAGTAATCGCATGTAGTGCAGGTAATCATGCTCAAGGTGTAGCACTTGCTGCTTCAAATAATGGAATAAAAGCAGTAGTGTGTATGCCAGATGGTGCACCAATAAGTAAAGTAGAAGCTACTAAAGGTTATGGTGCAGAAGTAGTTTTAGTTCCTGGTGTGTATGACGATGCATACAATAAAGCATTAGAACTTCAAAAAGAAAAAGGATATACATTTGTCCATCCATTTGATGATGAAGATGTGATAGCTGGTCAAGGTACTATTGGTCTCGAAATACTTGACCAACTTGATAATATAGATGCTGTGGTAGTGCCAATTGGTGGTGGTGGACTTATATCAGGTGTGGCGTTTGCTATAAAAAGTTTGAGGCCAAATATAAAAGTATATGGTGTCCAAGCTGCGAATGCTCCATCAATGTACGAAAGTGTAAAACAAAAAAAGCAAATCACTCTTGATACTGTATCGACATTTGCAGATGGTATCGCAGTAAAGCATCCTGGTGATCTCACTTTTGAAATTGTAAATAAATATGTAGATGAGATAGTGACAGTCTCAGAAGATGAGATAGCTATGGCAATACTTGCTCTTATGGAAAAACAAAAACTTGTATCTGAAGGTGCAGGTGCTACGGCTGTCGCAGCAGTTATCGCTAATAAAATTCCAGTGAAAGGGAAAAATGTAGTTTGTGTAGTATCTGGTGGTAATATCGATGTAAATATTTTATCAAGAGTTTTGACTCGCGGTCTAAGCTCAAGCGGAAGAAATGTAAGTATGCAGATAGCACTTGAAGATAAACCAGGACAACTTGTGCTCGTTAGCACTGTGATATCTAAATGTGGTGGAAACATCATAAATGTAAGATACGAAAGATCAGATTTGAATATGCCTATATCAAGTTGCTACCTAACTATCGGTATGGAAACAAGAGACTTCGCCCACATAAAACTCATAGAACAAAAACTTACAGAGGCAGGACTGAAGATAGTTAAGATAATCTAACAGGATACAAAAATTGGACACTTTGTCCAATTTTTTTTGGACAAATAGGAAAGGACATACTTTTCGGAAAAGCTGCAAGAAGCCGAAAGATATAATGCTGAACATCCTGAAACTATGACATCGGAGGAATTCTATAAAAAAATAAATGATAAATACAGCATCTGAATATCAAGTAGTCTATAGTTTCTGCGAGAGCAAGACAGCCTCGCTCTTAATAATTTTTAATAAATGAAAATTGACCTCTACCCCCTCCCGTGATAAAATATGATTGATAACAAATCACTTTTTTTGTGCGCCCAAACTCGCACAAATCACAAAGGAGATTATATGAAAAAGAACTTTAAGAAGTATTTGTCTTACGTTCTCGGCATCGTTCTTGCAATGGGCCTTGGCCTATCATATGCATACGCAGTAGGTGCCAACGATTCAAATGCCTTCGTAACAACAACAGAGTGGGAAACAAAATTTGATCAAATTGAAACATCAATTGATAATGTAACTAAGACAATCAATGAGAACAACATGGACTTTGTCATGAATGGCCCAAGACTTCAAGTAAGTATGTGGGAAGGACTTGAGAATGTTGGTTACATTGGACAAGTAAGTTCTAACACATTTAGTTTTCAAGGACTGTGGTATAGACAGACAGGTCAAACCGATACATACAACTATTTCTTTGCTGTTCCCCACTTATATATATCTGACCAATGGGATGGAAGACAGGCTATTGCTAACATAGGTTGGAGTACAGGAACTTATTCTTACTCTAATTTTCCAACTCGTTTTAGATATGCATTAAGATCTAATGACCCTAATATATATGTAATAGTATATGTTTATCGTTTCAATTCATCTGATGTATTTGGCGGTTACTATACCTATGTTGACTTATCTTGGAAAGGAAGCACACCATATTATTATGCACAAGCTAAAACAATTACTTTCACTGTTGACACAACTAAATATAAAAATTTAAATGGTGATGTTTATGGTGCTGTCACAAGAAGAAACGAATATGTCTATGCAGGAACTGGCTATGGTTATGATGCAGAAAACTGGACAAACAGTAATGAAGACAGCAGAGAATCTAACCAAAACGGATACATAACAAGGACAGTTAGTGGAAACACAGCTACAATAACTCTAGAATATCCAGCTAACTGTCATACTCTTCGTCATAATACAGGCTGGAGTGTTTTTGCAGATTTTCCTCTTGATTTGAAAGGAAAGAAATTCGGAACCTTGGGCGATTCTGTAAGCTCAGGCATTCCCGTATCAAAAGTTTGGTCTCCACAAAAAAATAGCCTATGCCTTAAAAATTATCTTAATGGAGAAATTCCAATACTCAACGAGTAATGGGCAAAGGAGCGAAATATGAATAAATATATAAAAAAATGTTTAATAATATACACATCACTTGCCCTTATCTTAGTAGGTATGGCAGGTGCTGCTTATGCTATTACAGCATCAGATGCTGATAAGTATTTAACAAGATCTGAGTTTGCAACAGATATGTCATACCTTCAAAACAAGCTTGATAAGCAAGAAGCAGGTCTTATCGGTAATATCAATAGATATCGTTCTACAGATATAAAATTTGTAACTTACGATACTCCTGATTATCAACAAATCTCAAGCGGAAATTCATACGAAAGAGGTTACTATAACGGAGGAAACTTCTTCCCAAGACAGAGAACATCTGGCGCAACTGGTGCTCAGAGATGGTACTGGGGACGTATGGATGCATGGACAAACCAACAACATGCTGCACATAAAAATTTATCTATATTTAGATTATATAATGGTAACTACCTTGTAACTACACCAATGTATTACAGAACAAGTACAGATGCATCTACTTCTGCGACAGAGTTTTATTCAGGAATGAATTTTGCAGTTCCTATAGAAAACTTCCCAGGCTTTTATCTTGTTTTCTATTTTGAGTGGACAACAAATAGCTATGTAGGATATAGATTATCTATCACAAGATTAGATTGGAGCGTTCCTTATTCTCAGGGGCCTAAGATAGGCGATACAATGAAATTCAGATTTAAGAAGAACTTATTTACTTATGTATCTGAATCTGTAGCAAGACTTACAACAACTGAACAGAAAAACACCAATGTATCAACCAACGTATTCCAAAGTAATGCATATAACACCGCATTTACAAGAACATCAAGAGGCGACATGTCAACAGTTGTAGTAAGCATGACATGTACAGGACAAGTAGATCCTGAAACAGGAGACTACCTATTTACTATTTCTGGAAACCATAGACCTGACACTGCAACAGCTTGGTATAGAACTCATGAACTTTCTAGTGCCAGTTTCTTCTTCACAAGATTTATTCCAGAAGACAACGTAGAATATGTATGTGCTGGAACTAATTATAATGAATATACGGCATCTTCTAGTGGTAATACAACATACGCTCCTCCACCTATGATCCATGATGCCAATACACTTAGAGACTACGGATATGAATTTGTGGATTGCGTAAATGGAATAAAATATTGGCATTGCTGGCAGAAATCTCAAGCAGAAGGTTCAGCTATAACAAGACCATTTAGATGGCACTACTCACTTCCTATAGTTTAT
>JAEEGL011370067.1_pt1 | contig 10534 bp, 9 predicted proteins | sample 9134231 | NCBI WGS metagenome assembly JAEEGL01 (sample SAMN16246548, study PRJNA631951) | gut metagenome | biome: gut microbiome; feature: rumen; material: fiber-attached | host: Bos | place: Iran: Karaj | collected 2018-10
AGACGTACTCGACCGCGTCGGCGTCTTCGATACTTATCTCGGGCCGCCTGGCGGCTTTTCTGCACATGTCCCGATAAACGTTCAAAGCAGTCCTGTACAGATAAGACGCGGCGTTCTTTTCGATTCTGACCGCCGTCTTTTTCCGCAGAAGCCTGAGGCAGACCTCCTGAAAGATCTCCTCGGCTGCGTCTCTGCTTTTGCCTATGGTGTAGCAGAAGGCGGACAGGCTCTGCCCCTGCTCGTCCAAGAGCATCTCAAGTTCGTTCTTTGTCATCTTAAGCTCCGCAATACCGTTTCATTAAGTAAGACGTTCGAAATGCGTGAAAGGTTCATTTATTCTAAAAAAAATTTTATCTGGGAGCGTTCTTTTTTCTTTTTTTATAAATCCCCCTCTCAACGGAACGTATAAGACCGGCCGTTTTTCCTGTCGATATTATATCGCTTCCTTTAAGAATTGTCAAATTCACGGTGATAAACGGTTTTCCGTGCAAAAGAGCGCCCGGATAATTGCGTCCGTTAACAATGAGTTCATAAAAAACTGATACAATTATAAAAAATACGGTAAAGGAAGATGATTACAATGATTTTCCGCAATCGGTTCGCGCCGTTCGTAAATATTTCGCCGGACGAATCATACTCCGAGCGGAACCGCGCGTGGCAGGGAGCCCCGTCCGTCGCGCTGAGCGGTGGTGTTACCGCGGATACCGTCCGTGCCCGCGTCGTCTCCAAGGCCGGCATAAACACGCTGGTGAACCGATTTACACTTTAAACTTTAAGGCAATACCGCACAATTCAACGCACGCGAATTGTGCGGTATTGCCTTAAGTAATTATATATTCATTTTATGCAAAGTCAAGCGTCAATCTTTTTTTCTTGACATTACTTTCGGTTTATAGTACAATATTGTCGTAAATATCTATATTACAATGGAGGATCGACAATGAAAAAAGTATTATCACTTATCATCGCACTGACGCTGCTTCTCTCCGCGATGGCGGCCGCATCGTGCGGTGAGACCACCGGACCCGCCGAGACCACTCCGGCACCCGCGGCCGACAGCAACCCGGTCAGCGGACAGACAACGGAAGCTCCCGACGACGGAATGGTAAAGAACAACGTCCCGGATGACCTGAAGTTCCCCGGACAGACAGTCCGCTTCATGTACTGGAGCGACGTCGAGCGCCCCGAGTTCTTCGTTGAGAACGAGAGCGGAGAACCGGTCAACGACGCCATCTACACCAGAAACATCCATGTCGAGGAACAGCTCGGCATAACACTCGACTGGATCGGCACCCCCGGCAACTACGGCAACCAGGCCGCCTTCGTGACGACCGCCCAGAACAACATCAACGCCGGCGGGACCGACACATACGATTTCTTCTGCGGATACTCGATGACGGCCCCCACGCTTGCCGTCAAGGGTCTCACAAAGGCGCTGGGAGAATATCCCATCATCGACCTTGAACTTCCCTGGTGGCCCGAATCGCTCGTATCCAAGGCCACGATCAACGGAAAGACCTTCTTCGTATCCGGCGATATCTCGACCAACGTGCTCTACATGATGTACGGCGTCTTCTTCAACAAGTCGATATACGAAAACGTCCACAAGGGCAAGGAAAACATCTACGAAATCGTAAAGGACAAACAGTGGACGATAGACAAGCTTGTCGAACTGTCCGAGGGCGTTTATGAGGACCTCAACAACAACAACGTCGCCGACTACGGCGACAGATTCGGCTTCCAGTCGATCGACCTCCACTTCGACGCCTTCTACATCGGCGCGGGACTTACCAACATCGTGATCGACGAAGCCGGCAACCTCGTGATCTCTCCCGACTTTGAAGGCGAGACCGCCATCGACCTCGCGGAAAAGGTCTGCAACTTCCTCTTCAAGTCCGGCAACGCCTACGGCTCGGGCACGACGAGCAAGGACTCTTCAGCCGCCGCCTTCTCGAGAGGCGAAGCCCTCTTCGCGATGGACCGCGTGTACATCGCCTCAGGTACGCTGAAGAATTCGGACGTCGAATACGGACTCATCCCCGTTCCGATGTACAACACCGACCAGGAGAACTACGTCTCCTGCATGGCCTTCCCGTTCACCTTCTATTCGATGTCCACCGCCACGACTCAGGGTGAAGCGGCTGCCGCCACCCTTGAGGACATGGCTTACGAGAGCTACATGCTCATCTCCCCCGCCCTCTTCGACCAGTCGATGAAGTCGAGGTATTCGAGCGAGGCGAACGACGCCCAGATGTACGACCTCATCCACGACACGATCTGCTTCGAACTCGGAAGGATCTTCACGACCGAGCTTGACAACCTGTCATACTCGGTATGGAGAAGCTGCATCAAGTCGAACCAGGGCTCACACTGGAAGACGCTGGCCTCGATGAACGCCAAGAAGATCAACAAGCTCCTCGAAGGCCCGAACGCCGTATTCAATCCCTGAACCGGCAAACCTGAGATCCCCGCGGCGGGATCCTGAAACTGAACAATTAAGGAAACACAAATGACACTCTATGAGGAACTGCTGGCCCGCGGCCTTATCGCCCAGGTCACCGACGAAGCCGAAGTCAGCGGAATGATAAATGCCGGAAAGGCAAAATTCTACATCGGCTTCGACTGTACCGCGGATTCGCTGACCGCGGGGCACTTCATGGCCCTGACGCTCATGAAGCGGCTCCAGCAGGCCGGAAACAGCCCCTTCGCGCTGATAGGCGGGGGCACGACGATGATAGGCGACCCGTCGGGACGGACCGACATGCGCAAGATGCTCACCCGCGAGGACATCGAACACAACGCCGAATGCTTCAGACGCCAGATGTCGAGATTCATCGATTTCGGCGAGGGCGGAGCGACGATGGTCAACAACGCGGACTGGCTGCTTGAACTCAACTATGTCGATCTGCTCCGCGAAGTCGGAGCCTGCTTCTCGGTGAACAACATGCTCAGAGCCGAATGCTACAGGCAGCGGATGGAAAAGGGGCTGTCGTTCCTCGAGTTCAACTATATGATCATGCAGTCGTACGACTTCTATCATCTTTACAAGACCTACGGCTGCAACATGCAGTTCGGCGGCGACGACCAGTGGAGCAACATGCTGGGCGGCACCGAACTGATCAGACGCAAGCTCGGCGCCGACGCCCACGCCATGACGATCACTCTGCTGACCGACTCACAGGGCAAAAAGATGGGCAAGACCGCCGGAAACGCCGTCTGGCTCGACGCGAACAAGACCTCTCCCTACGATTTCTACCAGTACTGGCGGAACGTCGGCGACAGCGACGTGCTCAAGTGCATCAGCATGCTGACCTTCATACCGGTGGACGAGATCGACGAGATGTCAAAGTGGGACGGCAGCATGCTCAACCGCGCCAAGGAGATCCTTGCGCACGAGCTCACCGAGACCGTTCACGGCAAGGAGGCGGCAGACGCCGCCGAGGCATCCGCCAGGGCGCTCTTCGGGGCGGGCGACGGCGCCGAGGTCCCCACAGCACTGATCCCGGAGTCCGACCTTCAGGCCGACGGCACCGTCGACATCCTCACGATGCTCGTCGGAGCCGGCCTCGTATCCTCCCGCTCGGAGGCGAGACGGGCCGTCGAACAGGGCGGAGTCACCGCCGACGGCGAGAAAGTCACCGACATCAGGGCGTCGTTCTCAGGCGAAAAGCTCCGTGACGGCATCCTGCTCCGCCGGGGCAAGAAAGCATTCAAGAAGCTCATGCTGAAATGATCTCCCGCCAAGGGAAAAAACATCCCGGAAGGTTCAAGCCTTCCGGGGTGTTTTTTGTTCCGGCCCCTGTTTTATGATCCGCCGCCCGGCGCGTTCTTCCTGTTTCTGTGCTCCCTGTACATCTTCTCGAAGGTATAAACTTCGAAGAGGATCAGGAAGAGCGGAGCCAGCGCGCTGACAAAGGCGACCGCGACAGCCCCCGCGGTGATGTCGCACAGGCCGGTCACGAACGAGATATACTCAAAAAGCCCCACGGCGATCACGGCGGCCGCGCTTATCTCCCATCCTCTCACGAAGAGGTGCGTCAGGGCGAGATTGAAAACGAGAAGAATGAGCAGCATCAGCGACGCCGGGAGATATCCGAAGAAGTATTCGAACACCATCATCGCCGCGGAGGTCTTTGTGAAGCCTCCGTCAGACGCCGCGAGCTTGATTATCATGCTGAGATACATCACGAAGAAGACGTTTACGGCAACCGTCAGAACGGTCTGTATTATCTTCATCACGCGCAGGCGCTTCGCCTTCTTATCCGGGACCGGTTCTTTTCTTTCCATGCTTACAGATCCTGTGCTCCGTTCGATACTCCAAGCAGAGCCAGTGCTCCGGGGACGTCGCCTGCCTGCTTCAGGGCCTTTTCCGCTTCATCTCTGCCGCACCCCGAAAGGGTCATGACCAGCCGCAAAGCCCTCTCGACGAGCTTTTTGTTCGTCGGTCTTACGTTTATCATGAGATTGCTCATGACCTTTCCCGTCTTTATCATCGCGCAGGTCGAGAAGATGTTGAGCACCAGCTTCTGCGCGGTCCCGGCCTTGAGTCTCGTCGATCCCGAGATCACTTCGGGACCGGTGCTGACGGTGACAGTGATCCCGCACACCCCCGAGAGCGCTGAGCCGGGATTGCAGCAAAGGCCGATCACGGCTGCTCCGAGTTCACCGGCGCGCTTTGCCGCGCCCAGCACGAATCTCGCGCTGCCCGATGCCGAAATACAGACTACGGCGTCGCCGGGGCCTATCTTTTCGGCATCGACCGCCGCCGTTCCCTGCTCCTCGCTGTCTTCGGCTCCTTCGACCGCCTCGAACATCGCGCCGCGGCCGCCTGCCATGACGCCCCGCACGAGGTCATGCGGCACGCCGAAGGTGGGAGGACATTCGGAGGCATCGACGATCCCCAGTCTGCCCGAGGTCCCTGCTCCGAAGTATACGAGATGCCCGCCCCTCCGGAGCCTTTCCGATATCACGTCCACCGCGGCGGCGATATCCTCCGCGGCTTCGTCTACGGCGTCCTCGACGCGCCTGTTCTCCGAATTGATCAGCCTTACCATTTCCAGGGTGGAAAGGCGGTCTATATGTACGGTCCGGGGATTCCTGTCCTCGGTCCGCAGCGAATCGTATGCCGTTACCGCGGTCACATCTTCCATGTCTCTGTCTTTCCTCACCGGAAGTTCATCTTCTGATGTATCCCGACTTTCTCGCTTCCTTCGGCGAAGGAGGGAGATAGTCCTGGAAGATCACGATCCTGCCGGCCGCCTTTGCCTCGGAATAGTCCTTTTCGTTATCGACGCACCAGGTGAACATGAGCGCGTGATAAAGCTTTTCACACACCTTCAGCGAGAGATAGTTCGGATATCTGCAGTCATACGAGATATAGTCGGGCTTCGACAGGAAATTGAGGAACATCGTCTTGCAGCCGATCTTGTTGAAAAGGCTCTGATTCTTTCCGCTCTTGAAAAGGTCGGTCGTGAGCTGTCCGCGCACGAAACGCGGTCTGTACTTGCGGAACCAGTTCAGCATCAGCGGATTGAACGACTCCACCGAAAAGTATCCGTCGTATTCGTCAAGCATCTTCGCCACCTTCTCGCAGAGCTCGGTGTTTCGTCCCTCCTCCTTGAGTTCGATGATGAGAGGCGTCGACGGATCTATCGACCGCAGAACGTCGGCGAAGAGCGGTATCTTTTCGTATGTGCCGCGTATGTCGACCCAGCTGAGTTCCGACGCCGTCATCTCGTCGACGCGTTTCGCTATACCGCAGAGGCGCTCGAGCGTGCTGTCGTGGAACACGACGACCTCGCCGTCTGACGAGAGCCTCACGTCGAGCTCGATGCCGTACCCGGCTTCCGACGCCGCCCTGAAGGCGGACATCGTGTTCTCGACGGCACCGTCGCGCCCGTGCAGCCCTCTGTGGGCGTAGTCGACGCGCAGCGGTTCGACCGATGTCTTGGGTTCGGGCCTTGGCTTCAGGGCCAGCAGATAAAGGACGATTAACGCCGCGACGAGTACGACGGCTCCGATCACGAATGGCATATGTTTATTCCTCTTCCTCTTTGAGTTATCAGTTGTCGACGTCGAACGCCTCAAGCTTTGATTTTGCAGGTTCGGGCTTCGAGTCGCCGTGCTTCACGAGCATCATGGTTACGAAAGCCAGGCAGACGAAGACCGTCGCGTACGGGAACAGGGCGGTCATTCCGAATCTGTCCATGAAGATCCCCGAAACGAAGGGAGTCAGCGCCTGGGCAGCCATGCTGGCGGAATAGTAGTAGCCGGTGTATTTTCCGATGTTGCCGTTCCTGCTGAGCTCGACGACCATCGGGAAGGAATTGACGTTTATCGTCGCCCATCCGATCCCGGCGAGGGCGAACATGATATTCATGACGATCGCGGGAGAGCCGACTCTCATGAAGCAGGCCACTCCGAACGCCACGGCGAGCATCACGACGCCGGCGAGGATCGTCTTTTTGCGACCGACCTTCGACGAGATGATGCCGACCGGTATGTACGAGATCACGGCGGCGGCGTTCGCGATGAGCAGCGTCGTGCTGTAGTCGAGATCAAGTACGTTCGTGGCGTATACCGAATATTTCGACGTCACGGCGTTGTAGCCGAAATACCACAGCGCGACCGACAGGAGTATGAAGAGCAGCGACGCGAGCTCGGGGCCCGACAGCCGGTTTTTCTTCTTCTCCTCTCTCTCCAGCCGCTTTTCCTCTTTCTTTTTCTTCTTTTCCGCGCGGATCTCCTCTTTCGTCATCGAGTCGGGATCGGGCGCGGGTTCGGGAGTCTTCTCAAGCCCAAGCTCTTCCGATTCCCTCAGCATATCGGCGTTCCACTGCGGTTCCTTTACCGTCAGCATGAACACCGCGAGCGCGGCCAGCATGATGCCGCTGACCACAGCGAAGAAACCGAAATACGGACGGAAGGTGTTCTTTATCGCGCTGTTCGCGAAGGCAAACCCCATTCCCAGCACGAGTACGGTCATTCCGCCGACCGTGCCCATGAGGTTGATCATCGCGTTGGCCTTGGAGCGCAGCGGCTTTACCGTTACGTCGGGCATGAGCGCGACGGCCGGCGAGCGGAAGATCGACATCGATATCAGCACCATCATGAGTATGATCATGAACCAGATCAGCGATGACGGATCGTTGCGCGTTATCTGATGGATATATGCCTGTCTGGCTGGCACGACGTAGTTGGTGTAGACGGCGTTGGTCCCCTGACTGAAAGCGGGGATGCCTTCGTATTCGGCGGTGCCGTCGAAGAGAGACTTCAGCGAGACCGACTTGCCGTCCACTGTGATGACGGGATTGATCGGTGTGTCTGCCAGCGTCTTGCGGTCGCGCAGATAAAAGTTCTCGCCGTCGTAAGTTACGAAATGGTTCTTGTACTTTCCGTTCTCCGCGGTCCCCGGGCCGTCGGTCCCCGACTTCGTGTAGAGGATCTTACCGGCGGCGAAAGACGTCTCATATACGCTCGAGCGGATGTCGGAGAACCCGCTCTCGGAGTAGAGCGAGCGGAGGGTGAACTCGTCGCCCTCGGGAGTGCGGATCTTGTCGTCGGCCACTTTTTCGTAGATCGCGGAAAGATTGGCGGGATCGTCTATCGTCGAGACGCTCTCGATCTTCTTCAGCTGGGAGGCGTCGGCGGCGGTCAGGAGCATGAAGAAGACGACGGCTGCGACCGTACCTATGAAGATGAAGGGCGTCCTCTTCCCTCTCTTGCTCCTGCATCTGTCAGACAGCGCACCGAAGAAGGGGAGCATGAAGAGCGCCAGGACGTTGTCGATGGCCATGATGATGCCGGACAGCGTCTGGGACATTCCGAATCTGTCGGTGAGGATCTTGGGGATGATCGTGTCGTAAGCCTGCCAGAAAGTGCATATCAGGAAGAATGCGAATCCGACGAGCAGCGTGCGCTTGTAGTTCAGTTTCAAAACTGTCACCTTGCCTTCCGGTGTTATTCGGGACGGCGAAATACGTCCGCCGGCCCGGCGCTTATCATTTAAATACATGATAAAGTATACTATAAAAGCGGTTTTTTGTAAAGTTTTTTTCCGCGCGGTAAGAAAAAACTTGAATAATCGTGTCTTGTGTGATAAAATAGGCGGATGGCGGAGCGAAAAAAAGCGGCCGCAGCAACGACCGTAAAGGCAGGCATGAGGAATGACCTTCGACAATTCCCGAACCGAAAAGCTGATAGGCAGAGACGCCGTTCGCCGCCTCGCCGGCGCGCACGCGGCGGTCTTCGGGGCGGGAGGCGTCGGAGGATACGTCTGCGAGGCGCTCATACGCGCCGGGATAGGATCTCTGACTGTCATCGACGGCGATAACGTCGCTCCCAGCAATCTCAATCGGCAGATCATCGCGACAGCGGAAACAATCGGGATGCCGAAAGTCGAGGCGGTCGCAATGCGTGCGGCATCGATCAACCCGGGATGCCGGGTATTCCCCGTCCGGATGTTTTACCTGCCATGTGAGAGCGGCATCGACTTTTCGCGTTTCGACATAATAGCCGACTGCGTCGACACCGTGGCGGCAAAGATCGGTATCGCGAAGGCCGCGGAAGAATCAGGCATACCGCTGATCTCGTCGATGGGAGCCGGAAAAAAACTGCACCCCGAGCTCTTCCGCATCTCCGATGTTTTTTCAACGCACGGCGACCCTCTCGCACGTGCGGTGAGAAAGGGGCTGCGCGAGGCCGGGATAAGTTCCCTGCCCTGCGTATGGTCTGACGAGCCTCCCTTCGAAAGAGGAGAAGCGGAGACGGACGGCGACGGCGAAAAAGACTCCGTTGCGACTGCCGGGAAAGCCTCGCCTCCCGGGAGCATATCCTTCGTTCCCGCGGCCGCGGGACTCATCATGGCCGGTTGGATGATACGCAGATTGTGCTCTTCCCGCGACGGCCGCTATTGACTTCACTCAGGTAGAAAAATGTCGATATTTCAGGAAAAAGCAAAAACGCTGCTGATCTCGGTACTGGCCGTCGCGGCCCTGGCCGTGATCATCACCGTGGCCGCGCTCGCCGACAGGAACGGCGAGGCGGATATCTCGTCGGCGCTGACACCGGAACACACACCGGCGCATACGCTGACTCCTCCCGGCGTCACGTCCCGTGACGTGAATGACAGAGACACGGTGCCGGCCGGGCCGGCGGAGACGTCCGCGCCGGAGACGCAGGGACCCGCGGACAGTTCACATATGCCGCACGATACCGCGACCGGACCCGCGGAAAGCTCACAGGTACCGGAGGATCACACGACACGGCCCGCGGAAAGCTCACAGACGCCGGAGGAGAGTTCGGCGGTCCCGGTGACGTCTGCCGTAACTCCGGCGACATCGGCGAAGAATATCCCGTCGGACCGGCCGAGTGCATTCGTATTCTCGTCGGACGGCAGACTGCTCTTCGTACAGGGTGACCTTGACCGCAGGCTGTATCCGGCCTCGGTCACGAAGCTGGTATCGGCGATGACGGCAATCGAGCTGGTCGGGAACGACACCTCGGCGGTGACGGTCGGAGACGAGCTGTCTCTCGTGAAGCCGGGGTCGTCGGTCAGCGGTCTCGCGAAGGGCGATGTACTCACCGTCTCCGAACTCATAGAAGCCATGCTGATATCCTCCGGCAACGACGCCGCGTACACACTCGCGGCCTATGCCGGAAGGAAGGCCGATCCCGGAGCCAGGACCGCCCAGGCGGCCGTGGCGGCATTCGTGAAGGAGATGAACGCGTGGTCGGCGCGCAACCGCCTCACCGGTTCCAACTGGAAAAATCCGGACGGCTACCATGACGGCGGCCACTATTCGACCATGAACGACCTGATTATTGTCGCTCAGGCCGCGATGAACGACCCGTTCATAAGGAAAACGGCCGGTATACAGAAAAAGACCGTCTCACTCGACAGCGGAGGCACGCTAGAACTCGAGAGCACGAACCTGCTGCTCGATAAGGAGAGCAAGGTATACAACGAGAAGTGCATCGGGCTGAAGACGGGCTACACGCCCCAGGCCGGAGACTGCATCATAGCCGCTTTCCAGGATACCTCGGCAGCCGGCGAACGCACACTCTACGTGGGGCTTTTCGGGCTCAAGGGAGTGAAGGAGATCCGTTTCACCGAGGCGACAAGGCTCTTCCGCGAATACGCCGGAAAGAGCTGAGCCGTAGCAACCGCCCCGGCACGGACCGCCGGCCTGAGTCTGGCGGACAACTCATTTTGAATTTACCCTGGCCGCCTGCATGAGTATAGCGGACAACGCATTTTGCAACGACCCGGTCAGCCGGCCTGAGTTTGGCGGACAACTCATTTAAATAGCGCGGGGCGCCAATAAGGACGCCCCGCGTTTTGCCGGTCACCCGGAACAGCAGAGCCGTATTCCGCCCGGGATACCGTCATTTTGTTTCTGAAAAATATCAGCCGGAGAGCCGGCATGTCAGCTCGTATGCTTGAGCTTTCCGCGCTCGCCTTTCATTATCTTGCGATAAACGATAAGGAACACCAGCATCTCGACCGAAGTGGTGAGCATCCATGATATCGGAT
>JAEEGL012266973.1_pt1 | contig 10534 bp, 6 predicted proteins | sample 9134231 | NCBI WGS metagenome assembly JAEEGL01 (sample SAMN16246548, study PRJNA631951) | gut metagenome | biome: gut microbiome; feature: rumen; material: fiber-attached | host: Bos | place: Iran: Karaj | collected 2018-10
ATTTACGTCCTCTAATAAAAAATTATTGAAAAATGCGAAAAAAGAATTTGTCTTTTTACACATTTGCATTTATATTAGTATATACAAAATAAAAAAAATAGACAACACAGGGCAAATTTTGTCGTTGTCAAAAACCGGGAGAAATTAAAAATGGATCAAGCTTTTATCGAAAAAATGAAGAAAGAGCTTCTTAAACAACGAAAAACTATTCTTGAGTCTCTTGCGGGACAAAGTGATGATATGAGGGAGTTGGTAAAAACTGTAGAGTCTGGTGATGAAGCAGACGTAGCAGCAGATGCAATTGATAGAACTTTATTAACAGCACTTGGTTCACAGGATGCTAAGCGCCTTCAGCAGATTGATAATTGTTTAGACAGAATCTATCAGAATAAATATGGTCGTTGTATTAAATGCGGAAAAGATATTCCTAAGGGAAGACTTGAAGCTGTACCTTGGGCATTGATGTGCGTAAACTGCGCAAGTGCAGAAGAAAGGAAGAATAGATAGGCCCTTCGACCCTTCGACAAGCTCAGGGACCGCAGAAAACGTCGTCATTGCGAGCCGCAGGCGAAGCAATCTATATTTTTATATGAACAAGCGTTTCACCAAAAGGGTAGGTTATTTCTTTATAACCTGCCTTTCTTGCTTTTTGTGCAGCATAATCAAAACTTGCATCAAGAAATTCACATTTGTGAGCATCTGCATTGATGCAAACAGGAACCTTGTATTCAAACAGGTATTCCATAAACTGTTCACAAGGGTAAACATCATCCATTAAACCGCGGGCAATGGCACCTGTATTAATTTCGGCAATCACACCGGCAGAAGAAATTGCTTTTGCAGTAAGCTTTAACTGTTCCTTATACCAGCTTTCATTTTCATCAAAAAATTTGAGCGCCCCGTTTCGAATACGGATTAAATCAGGATGTCCTATAATTTCAAACTTTCCGTGTGCAAGCATCTGTCGTTCTGCTTCAAAATAATCACAAACTGCAGCCTTGCCGTTGATATTTCCGTTTGTGTCTGAATAAAAACTCACAAGTCCTTTTTGAACTTCCTCAGGCTTATTATCTACAGAAAAATATCCGCTTGATTTATTTATAAAATGAACCGAGCCAATAATAAAATCAGGATTGAATTCGCCGTAAGCAGTTTTATCTGGAACCGCAAGCCCAATGGTAGAATCAGAAAAATAATCGGCTTCAAAACCAAGAAGAATTTTTATGCGGTCGGCATATTTTTGTTTGAGCTCGTTTATAGTAGCAACATAATCATTAAAAGTTTGGGGAAGCATGTGCCAGTTTGAATCAACTTTAGAATAAAAAGCAGGATCAAGCGGATGAATGCTGTGCTCAGAAAATCCAAGTACAGTAAAGCCTTTTTCAATTGCAGCAAGAACATGCTCTTCGGCAGTGTTTTTTCCATCGCTGAATTTTGAATGAGTATGAAGATTGATTTTTTCTTTCATAATTAGAATTCGCCTTTAAGAAGCCCAAGCGATTTTTGAACAAGCACGTTTGGCTTTTGAGGTTTAACAATGTAAGTCTTTGCACCCGATTTAAGGATGTTTACAACCCACTCACGCTGAAGAGGTGGAGAATAAACAATTATAGGAGGTGTATCATATCTGTTTTTAAGCTGATTAAGAACTGCAAGACCAGAGTTGTCAGGCATAACAACATCAAGAACAATAAGATTAAACTTTTCTGGAGTATAATCATTAAGGAATGACTGTCCTGAATTATATGCCGAAACTGTTGCTCCGTATCCTTCAAATGCAGTTTTGCTCATTGCAAGAGACTTAAGGTCTGCATCAATAATTGCAATTTTAAGAACTGTACTATCTGCGGCTTCTTTAAGAGCATCAGGGTCAGAGTTTGTATCAGAGAAGAAGCGTGTTTCAACCGAACTTGAATCTTCATCAAGATATGAAGAAGTAAGAATGCGGTCTGTAATAAGGTCAGAAACACTTGAAGTAATTGTTGTATCAATAAGAGAGTTCAAAACCTTTGGCAGATTGTTTGACATTTCAATTCCGTTGTATGCCTCGTGACCATCAAGGAAGTCTTTAAGGAACGGACTGAGCGAAAGGATTTTTACATGCTTTGTGTGAACCTTAGGACACGCAAGAACATTATCAAGCAAAAATTCCAGATTGTAGCCGTCAACAAAGGTAAGCTCAAGGTTTGTAAGCATAATCAAAATCTTTGGAGATTCAAGCTCCTCGGTTTCAATCATTTCTGTAAGCTTATATTGTAAAAGCGCAATTTTTTCACGGTTTAATCCAACAGCAAGCTCAATAAAAATAATGCTGTTGTTGCGATGAAGGTCAAGAACGCTTGGTGTTGTATCCATTGAAAGCGGAATGTGTAAAACCTTTCCGATTGCTTCAAAGAAAACATCAAACTGAATAGGTTTTGCAAAGTATTTAATTACACCATATTTTGCAAGTGCTGCAATACTGCTTTTTTCGGCAGAAGGACCGGTGATGATTGTAGGAATAGAAGCAGTATTAGGGTCACCCAGCTTTTTTTCAAGAAAAGCCATTTCTTCTACTCTGTCTTCGCTCATATCAAGAATTACAAGGTTAGGAAGAAGAGTGAGCATTTTTGGATAAGAGTCTCTGTTTTCCTGTGTAAGAGTTACTTCAATCTGGTCAACAGAAAGCTTCTGCTTTAAAAAGTCTCGGAAGAGTTGATGACTGTCAATTATTAAAACCTTTTTCATCTTGCATACAATTATAATACAATCTTGGAAAAATATCTACTTTTTTATATAATACATATAAGAAGGTAAAACTAAAAAATCTACTTTCGCAAACAGGAGAAGTAAAATGCCGGTTTCAACAACAGCTTTAACAAAGAAAGAACAGCTTGCTCTTGAAGCAAGAAAATTTATTGCCCGTGTTTACGGATGGATGGCTGTAGCACTCGTTTTAAGTGCTGCAAGTGCTTTTTTTGCTGCTAGTAGTGAACTTGCAATTAATCTTATCTGGGGCGGCCGTCATATAGGCTTTTATGTCCTTGTAGCCCTTGAGATTCTTCTTGTAGTTATTATTTCTGCTTCATTACCAAAAATCCCGGTTGGGGCAGCGGGTTTCCTTTTTGTCCTTTATTCAATTGTAAACGGTCTTACACTTTCGGCAATTTTCCTTATATTTGAAATCACTTCTATTGGAATTGTATTCCTTATTTCTGCCGGAATGTTCTTTGCAATGTCGCTTTATGGCCGCTACACAAAGCAGGATCTTAATTCAGCCGGCCGCTATCTTATGATGGCAGTATTCGGACTTGTGATTCTTGCAGTCGTAAACCTTTTATTAAAATCAGACATTCTTCAGTGGATAATTTCACTTGTAACACTCGTAGTGTTTATAGGTCTTACCGCTTACGATACAAACAAAATAGTTCGAGCCTCAGAGCTTGCCGATGGTTCCGACACCTTTAAGAAGGCCGCAATCTACGGAGCACTCGAGCTTTATCTTGACTTCCTGAACATATTCCTTTCACTTTTGAATCTGTTCGGTAAAAAAAGATAATTCCGTCATTGCGAGCGCAGCGAAGCAATCCACAAAAAATATCGGAGGAATCATGAAAAACCGTCTCTTTAATCATCTGTCTGTTACTTTACTTTTGATAGGAGGAGGTTTTTTCTCAATAACAAGTCTTGCTTCCTGCGATAACTTCCTTCACGCCGGCGAAGTAAAAAAAGAAATACAGGATGCTATTGCGTATAATAATGCAAAAGAAATTACAGTATTAATACAAAGCCAGGAGGGTACAGGTTCTACAGTTCCTTCAGGAAATCATAAAGCCAAACAAGGCTATGATTTTGAAGTAAGCTTTTCCGAAGCCCCTGGCTACAGCTTTGAAAAATGGATTGCTGTTTCAAAAGATGATCCAACTAAAATTATAACAGACGGAATTTTCTTTACCGACGAAAAATCATCTAAAACAAAAATCAAAATCACAAACGATAAAATTGAGCTTCGTCTTATTCCTCAGTGTACAGAGCGTATTGCAGTTAGCGGTGAACCAAGCCCTCAGTTCAATCAAAGTGGAGTAGGCTGGGACCGTTCTATTTATGTAGAGTTTACAAAAGAGCTTTCATCGCAGAGCTTTATTTTTTCTGCAACAGAATTACCTCAAGGTGCAGAGGCTGTTTATGATTCAAATGATCTGATTTATGCCTATACTTTAGAAGGACAGACATATTTTAAAAATGTTTCCATCACAACTGCCGACGGACTTTCTGTTGCTCAGTACTTTTTAGCACCAAAGACCGACGGAAAATATCTTACAATAGAAGCAAACAAATTAAACCGCATTCCTTTTGCAACGGGTGAAACTTCCAAAACTATCATAGTTACTCTCAAAAATGGCATTACAGACAAAAGCGGTGTTTCCATGTCTGCCGAAAAGACCTGGCGCTATGTAATTACAGATGCTTCCGATGATAAAGCTTCAATCAATTTTACCGCAGGCTCCGGTGAAGGAATTCTCAATGCAGTTTCCGGCATCTATTCCGTAGGCCAGACAATCGACCTTACCTTTACACCAAACGCAGACTTTCAGTTTATAAAATGGGATTATGATTCTTCCCTCATCAAAATAAAAGACTCCGCAAACCCGGACACAACAATTACAGTTTTTGAAAAAACAACAGGAACCCAGACTACCCAGATTAAAGCAGTTTGTGCTCCTCGTCCACGCGTTATTGAAAACGGATTTAGTCCTGTCACAGGCGGCGCTGTTGCATCAGTGAGTAAAAACACCCCGATTCAAATAACCTTTACACAGAATCTTCCTGATGATGAAGCAGGCCATGCCCAGCTGGAAAATATAAACATTGCAATTGGTGGAAATCCTGTAAAGTCAAGCTTCCTTGCTCCATCAATAACAGGTGGAACGGTAACCTTTAATGCAGATCCTTCAAATATGCTGGACGTTCCTGTAAATCAGACAAAAACAGTTACAGTTACAATTCCGTCTGATTTTTATTACGAGCTTGAAGACGAAGCCCATACAAAAGTTTATTACGGCGGAAACGGAAAAAGCTTTAATTATAAAATTGATGAAACCACAAACGAAAAAGCAATAATTACATTCGGTACAAGCAACACCGGTTCAGGCACAATAACAAAAGGTCCACGCCAGGGTAATTCTTATTCTCTTGGCGAACGCATAGACCTTTCCTTTGACCTTGATGAAAGCTTCCAGTTCAACGGCTGGAAAATCTATGATTCAGACGACAAAGAAATTCTCCCAACTACAAATGGTACTGCTCCTGTCACAATAGATAAACCGTCTGCTCTTACTACAACGCTCAATGTAAATGCAGAAGTGCAGGGGATTAAGGTTGTGGCAGATGCGAGTATGAAGCTGTTTGTAACTGAAACTTCTCCACAAGGCCAGAATATTACAAGGGATTCTGATATAACTATTACCTTTAGTAAGCCGCTTGATGATTTATGTACAACATCTGCTTCTCTTAATCAGATTAAAATAAAACTGGACGGCATTAACGTAGATTCATTTTTTACCGACCGTACTGTCAGCGGAAACAAAATCACAATAAAAAATACAAAATTTTTGAATGTGGCAGAAAATGAAAGAAAAACAGTAAGCGTTTCTGTTCCTTCTTCGTTCTATTATGTTGACAGAAATATCACAATCAACCTTGGAAAAGAATATACTTTTGATTACGAAGTTACTTCTCAGACAAACGTAACTCTTCCGGCAGTTACTTCCCATAGTCCTTCTTCTACACAGTCTGTAACTGCAAATACACCTATTGTTATTGCCTTTAATATGGATATGGACACAGTTTCGTCTGCGAGTGAGCTTTTTACCTGGGACAATATCCGTCTTACATACCTTGGCCAGAGCCTTGACGAGCATTTTGAAACACCTGTTTACGATTCTGCAGCAAAGACACTAACGCTCATGCCTGTGCTCATAGATCAAAGTACAGATAATCTAATTTCGCTTGCGTCATACATAAAAAATGTTTTACACCTTAATTCAATAGATTTGCAGGTTTCGCTGCAAAATATTATGGTGGGGAATCTTCCGCTAAAGGCTGATTCAAACTCTACATTTACGGTACGCTACATGGGGCAAAATGAAAACACTCCGCCTGAACAGAGCGAATTCTTTGTTACGAGAGAGCAGATTTCTCTTACAAAACACGAACACACTAATGAGTTTACCTATGCCGCATTTGCAGATTTTGATAACGACAAAATTCATCAGAATGCTACAAATGGCACAATCTATATTTACGGAACTTATCAGGATACAGATACCGGAGTAAAAGCAGTTGTAGTTACCGAAAAGCAGACAAACGATACGAATGGAATCGAACTTACAGAAAACGCACGTACCCCTGTTACATACACACCACAGACTTATTCAGATTATTTTAATACCGATTCAAGCGGCTTTACGACCTTTTGTATTCCTCATCAGATTCAATGTGATGACGGAGCCGTCTACATTACGGTAGATGTGCAGGATGCCTGTCAGAATCATGCGCCTATTCATACCTTTACGGCTATTAAGAAAAGTTCAATTTCGTTGGATAATGTTCAGTTGACTAATCTTAGAGTATCAAAAGATTATTGGCCTGTCTATCGTGAATTAAATACAGATATTAATTATTATTATGACAACATCAAAAATGTAAAGATTGAGCGAATTATAGCAACTGTTGAATCACCTACTTCTTCTACTATTAAATATTCACAAAATTTTTATAATTCAATTTACGGGACAACAATGTTTAATGGTAATGATTATACTTTTACTTGCGAATATGAAAATAATGAAGGAGAGTTTGTATTTAATGATAGCGAAGATATAAATAATCAGTATTGGAGCTGCAATCTTGATGTAGATTCTGTTGCAGGAAAAAGTGTAACGGTTTATGTAGAAGATTTTCTTGGAAATAGAACCCAAAGAACTTATACATTTCCTGAACTTTGTATAATTAAAACTGAAGTATCTACAGGTACTCAAAGAAAGGTATGGTTTCAACAGAATTATTATAGTAATAAATATCTATATGTAGAAGAAAGAAACGGAAAATATGAATTTGGTGAAAATAATGGTTTTTATTCTTATTCATATTGGAATAATTCGCAGCAATTTATGTTTCAAAATGAAAGTGGCCTTTGGAGTGATTTGAGTAGAGTTCTTACATTGGACGATATAGATAATTATACTTTTATATCAGATAGTGTGGAGCTTTCTGAACAACCATTTTTTTCAAAAAGTGACATTGAAGGCTATGTGGATTTAACTCTTAATATTGATAAAACTGTATGGAAATCAAATGATAATCCTTCTGGATTTGATGATATATTAATCTTTGTTGATGTAGCAAGCAAAGGATTTCAAAAGTATTTGGAAAGAGGGATAGAAAAAATTGTACTAAATGTAAGTTTAGGAAGTATAAAGTCCAATGATACAAATATTGAGGTATATGGAATTAAAAATGGTGTTATATCTAAAAATCCAAAGAAATATACAATCTCAAAAATTAACAATACATCTCCCTTTGATAATCAACCTCCAGAAATTACATTCGAAATGAATTTTTACAATTATAGTGACTTTAGAGGTGGACTTGATGATAAATGCTGTTATGTAATATTTAAAGAAAACACCGGAGTAGGAGTAGATTTTAATAGTATGGTTATTAATGGAGTTCCTTATTTATCTAATCAACTGGTAACTGTTCATCTTGAAAAAGCTTTGGGTTTTCCTATTTGGGATGTCCTGGATAAAACTATAAGTATCAGTGTTTCAGATAAAGCAAATAATTCTACTACTAAAACAATAACCGTGAAAATGGAAGCCACAAATGAAAATGTTCCAATAACAAAAAATGAATCATCGTGGAAAGTTTATCCAATAGGTTGGTATGCTGATTGTTTGCTTAGATTTCAGGAGTTTGATGCTCAGACTTTAAAATGGAATTACACAACATTTCATTCATATGTTGGAGAGTTACAGAATTATACACCTCCGGAAAATACATTTGTAAAATTCAATCAATATACACTAGAGTCAAAAATTTCTACTATTCCTCGTTACTACTACACCGGTACTGAGCAAAACTCAGGTACTTACGACCTTCTTCTTCCAAACGGCAGCTCAAACAGTTCTGTTGCAATTCAGAGTGACGCCCCTGTGTTTGTGCAGACTCTGGTAACGAATGTCTCATATAATGAGTGCAAAGACTGGACAACCGATGAATGGGATTTTTATAAAAAGGCAGTGGACGAACGTATTCTTTCTTTTTCTGCTGATACTACCACTACAGATGAGGATGGTACTGTCACTGTTACTACCCGCGGTGATCACAGCCCAAAACGCTACACCATCCCTATGGACCAGATTGAAAACGACCAGTGTTACTGCGTAGTAGCTCACTTTGCCGATGGCACCACTGCCCAAAGCCAGGTCTGGCAAAAATAGGTTTACAGTGGATTTTTTCCAGCAAATAACCACCCTCAATTCCAACCTTACGTGAGGTTCAATCCAAATCACCTGAAACTCATGTAATTTTTTTTGTTTGAATATATCCTGCCCGTGTATTTTACGTGAGTTTTCGCTTAATGATTAAAATCCTCACGTAAAATTGGCAGCCATAACACTGTCTATGCTCTCTAAACTCAACATATCCAGTAAAATTTACGTGAGGATTAAAAGCCAGTTTATAATCCTCACGTAAAACTATCGAAGACCGCTTACGAGAGGGAATCTTTTCTTGACGGTAAATAAAAACTATATTATATTATAGTTGTAATCGAAAGATTACATTGGGCTGGTCAACATGCGACCCGGGTCCAACCTACTAAGGCGGGGAAGCTCCCCGCCATTTTTTTTGTCTGGAGATATAATGCAGAAGTTAAGCGTCTTTGTTGATGAATCAGGTGATTTTGGTGAATATCAACCGCATAGTCCTTATTATATTGTGACGATGGTTATTCATGAACAAGATGTAGATATCTCTTCGCAAATAGAAAGACTTAATAATTCCTTAAATAATTTGAATCTTCCAAATCATACCATTCATACTGAACCACTTATTCGCAGAGAAGAAAACTATATAAATATGTCTCCAAATGAACGACGTCGTATTTTTTCTTTTTTGTATCAGTTTGTGCTTAATTGTAATATTCGTTACAAAGTATTTATTTTTGAGAAGAAGAACTATGATTCATCTCTAAGATTGCAAGCAGCAATGGCTCGTGAAATGGACAGTTTTTTCAAGGAGAATCTTTCGTATTTTCAGGGCTTCCCAGAAATTGTTTTGTATTATGATAACGGGCAGCACGAACTTAACAGTATTCTTAATCTTCTGCTTGCAACAAATTTCAATAGTTACGAAATTCGAAAGGTTTTGCCTAATGAATATAAACTCTTCCAGGTTGCGGATCTAATTTGCACTGTCGAATTACTTGCTCATAAAATGCAATCTCAGGATTTTACCCGCTCTGAGCAATTGATTTTTCACACAAAACGCGATTTTAAAAAAGATTTTCTCCGTGGTGTAAGATTAAAGGCATTTTAAGAATAATTCCTCTTGCGTGAGGGATTGTAGGGGTGAGCGGAGCAAAAAACTGCTATTCCCAATTCCTTTCATATTCGATATAATACATGTACAAAAATCCGCAGGAGTATTTTTTTATGAAAACCGACGAAAAATTTGATTTTACTATTGAAAATCTTGGACCTTGTACAATTCAGTCACCTATTAAACTTTCTACTGTTCAGGGTGATTATACTGCAAATTATGTTCGTGATGATTCATATGTAATTGCAAACGTAAATGTTTATGATGCAAAAAAACCTATCGTTATGGATTCTACAAATCTTATGGAAAAGGCTGGACCTCGCGAAAAGATTTATTTTGATCCAACTCATGCTAAGGCAGGAATCTGTACTTGCGGTGGTTTGTGTCCTGGTTTGAATGATGTTATTCGTGCTATTGTTCGCTGTTTGAATACTCGTTACGGCGTTAAGACTATAAAGGGATATCAGTACGGTTTCCGCGGCTTCTTTGCCGAAAGCGGATACGAGCCACTTGAGCTTGATCGTTACCTTATCGACGAAATCCATAAGATTGGTGGTACTTACCTTGGTACAAGCCGTGGTGGTGGTCAGCGTGTTGAAGAAATTGTTGACTGCATTGAACGCGACGGAATTAACATGCTCTTTATTCTTGGTGGTGACGGAACTCAGCGTGGTGCTTATGATGTTGCCTGCGAAGTAGAAAAACGCGGCCTTAAGTGTGCTGTAGTTGGTGTTCCAAAAACTGTAGATAACGACCTTATGTTCATGGACCGTTCTTTCGGATTCGAAACTGCTGTTCAGCGCGCTAAAGAAACTGTTGCCGCTGTTCACATGGAAGCTGCTTCACAGATCAACGGTATTGGTCTTGTAAAGCTTATGGGACGCGAGGCTGGTTTTATTGCTGCCGCTGCTGCTCTTTCAAGCCACGAGACAAACTTCTGTCTTATTCC
>JAEEGL012666553.1_pt1 | contig 10534 bp, 11 predicted proteins | sample 9134231 | NCBI WGS metagenome assembly JAEEGL01 (sample SAMN16246548, study PRJNA631951) | gut metagenome | biome: gut microbiome; feature: rumen; material: fiber-attached | host: Bos | place: Iran: Karaj | collected 2018-10
ATCCGCGACCCGAAGTTCGGCCATCAGATATTCTTCGGTCTGGGTGGTATCTTCATCGAAGTGCTCAAGGATGTGCAGAGCGCCCTGGCACCTATCACCGCCGCCGAGGCCCGCGAGATGCTCACCCACCTCAAGGGCTACAAGATTCTCGAAGGCGTGCGTGGCCAGGAGGGTGTCAACCTCGACCTCTATGCCGACCAGATTGCCCGCGTGAGCGCTCTGGTGCAGGCCGCTCCCGAGATTGCCGAGATGGACCTCAACCCGCTGCTGGGCAATCCGCGCTACGTCACTGCCGTCGACGCCCGCATCCGTTTGGAAAAATAATAACTCTAGTGTTTAACTAAATAAAAAAAACAATGAAAAAAGTATTTGCATTTCTGGCCGCTGCCGTGCTGTTCGCCGGTGTCGCCAACGCTCAGATTAGCATCAATGGTGGTCTTGCCACCCAGATGAAGACATTCACTGGTTCGGTTCCCGTGTTCGGCACCTACACCGACCGCGACACCAACATGACGGGCTTCTTTATTGGCGCCAGCTACAACCTGCCCATCACCGGCGGCCTCAGCGTGGCCCCTGGTATCTACTACCAGCGCGTGGGTAACACCACCTCGAACGACCTGGCCATCACCACGCTCCACACCAAGAGCATCGAGCAGGCCATCGCCATCCCCATCCTCTTCAATTATGGCTTCGAGCTGAGCGACGGTGTCAAACTGTTCGGCTTCGTGGGTCCCAATGTCACTTATGGTCTGACCAAGACCTTTACCTGGTGGTTGGGTGACAACGAACCCGCCGACCCGTCGGCCGACTACTATGGTGGTGACAATCCCAGCCACAGCCAGCTCAACCTCTTTGTCACCTTCGGTGCCGGTCTGCAGTACCACTCGATCCGCCTCCAGGTGGGTTACCAGATGGGTATGATGGACCGTACCAAGAGCGAAAACACCACCGAGAAGGTCAACAACCTCTTCGTCGGTGTCGGTTACGCCCTCTAATCATTCTATAGAATGTAAGAAAAAAGGCGACCCTGATGGGTCGCCTTTTTATTTGCAGAACTGCAACGCCTCGGCACCTGCGCCTGTGTCGTCGCCATTGACCCACACGTGTTCGATATGGGTGTGGAAGGTCTGCCCAATGAGGGGACTCCAGCCGCACTTATATAGTAAAGATTCGCGCGTGACGGTCTCCTCGACGCCGGGACGCACCAGCACCAGGTCGGCCTTGTAGCCCTTGCGGATGAAACCGCGCTCTTTGATGCCGAAGAGCAGGGCGGGGTTGTGGCACATCTTCGAGATGAAAGTTGAAAGTTGAAAGTTGAAAGTTGAAAGTTTCTCGGTCAGTTCTTCAGAACTTTCCGCTTTCCACTTTCCACTTTCCACTCCAAACACTGCTTCAAGCATCATTTGCAGCGAGTGCTGGATGGAGGGGATGCCGCTGGGGGCGTCGAAGTAGGGACGCTGCTTGGCTTCGAGCGGGTGGGGGGCGGGGTCGGTGGCGATGGTGTCGATGAGACCGTCCTCCAAGGCTGCCCAAAGGGCCAGCCGGTCGTCGTTGGTCTTGATGGCGGGGTTACACTTGATGAGGTTGCCCAGCTCGGCATAGTCGCGGTCGTCGAACCACAGATGGTTGGGGGTTACCTCGGCGGTGATGTGCTTCTTGTCAAGGTCGAAGTTGCTCAACAGTGAGAGTTCGGTGGCGGTGGAGATGTGGGCCACGTGGAAGCGTGTGCCGTAGCGGCGGGCGCGCTCGATGGCGTGATAGGTGCTAAGGAAGCAGGCCTCGCTGTTGCGTATCTGCGGGTGCAGCGCAGCCGTCTCGGTGGGCTTGCCTTGGTGTTCCAATTTGAAGTTGTGCATATTGGCCTGTACCACGGCCTCCTCTTCGCAGTGGGCCACGATGAGTTTCTTTGCGTCGCGGAAGAGACGGTCGAGTTGCTCGGGGTTGTTGACGAGCATATTGCCCGTGCTGGAGCCGAGGAAGAGCTTGATGGCGGCGTAGCGCGTAGGGTCGACAGCCAGTAGCGAGTCTATATTGTCGTTGGTGGCGCCGAGCATGAAACCGTAGTTGACGGCGCTGTCGCGTGCAGCCAGGGTCTCTTTGGCCTCGAGGGCTTCGAGGGTGGTGGTCAGTGGCTTGGTGTTGGGCATGTCGACCACCGAGGTGACGCCGCCGGCACGCGCGGCACGGCTCTCACTGTAGAAGGTACCGGCGGGGTTTTCACTTTGTCCGCCGTCGCGGAAGTGCACGTGCGTGTCGATCACACCCGGTATGAGCAGGCGGCCTTCGGCCTCTATCAAGTGGAAAGTGGAAAGTGGAAAGTGGAAAGTGTCGCCTTCCACAATATCTTCAATAATATCTTTATTAATGATTACCGAACCTCTGAAGATTCTACCTTCATTAACGATAGTGGCATTATGAATTAAAGTCTTCATATCTTTGTTTTGGTTGTTTTGATGGATGCAACAAGCATGGCGATGATCTCTTTTAAATCATTACAAGCCGAGTTATAATCCTCGATGGGCATCATCTCCGAACCATGAATCAGGTCTAACCAGTATTGGGTCTCATCAGCTTCTTTCAGTGCGATAGAGAGTTTGCTGATGAAATCAGACGGGCTTTGTGCATTCTTCGCCTCCCGTATGTTGGCACCAATACTTGTGCCGCTTTTAAGAATTTGTCGGCTTAGGTCGAATTCGGAGAAGGTCTCTTTAATATATCGGGAGAGCTTTATTATCTGCAGGGCAAATAAAAAACTCTTTTGTTGAAGTGGACTATCCATAGTTTTCCACTTTCATCTTTCCACTTTCCACTAGAATTTCTTTCCTTCGGCCCAGCGGCGGCCAGCGATTTGGGCTTCGGCCGAGGTGTTGTACTGGTTTTTGACGACGAACTGGCCAGTGTGGTCGATGCAGCCCCACTTGCCATCCATCTTGGCCGGCGCTACGCGGTCGTTCCAAGTGTGGATGAAGAGTTTGGCATCCTCGAGGGTGGGTTTGATGACCCACTGGCCTTTGTAGTCGACGTAGCCCCAGGCTTGTGTGCCTTGGTCCATGATGGGGTAGAGCCAGTGGCCGAGTTCCTGGTGGGTGTCCCACTCGTTGCCGGCAAGCCAGGCCTCGCGGCTAAGGGTAAATACGTTGCGTGAGAGATACTCGCCGGTGTCGCTGATAGCCATCCAGAAGCCATCGAGTTTGGCGGTGGCGAAAAGTCCTGTGTCGTTGGCGAAATGGGAGGCGTCCTCGAAGATGGGCTGGATGCGCCATTCGCCGCTCCAGTCGACCCATCCCCACTTGCCGTTGGCGGGGTTGGTTACCGGCAGGCGCCATCCTTCGAGAGAACGGCCGTGCTCCATTTGGAGCAGTGCATAGGCGGCATCGTCGTCGGTGAAGAAGATGGGTGTGCTGATGATTTCACCGTTGCGGTCGATATTGGCCCAACGGTCGTCCTGTTTCACCTGGGTATACTGGTAGTTGTTGTCACGGCCGAAGGGGCGCACTTCCTGGAAGACAGGCTGTACGGCCCAGCGACCCAGATAGTCGACGAAACCCCACAGTCCGGTCTTCGGATTGGTGACGGGTACGCGCCAAGTGTAGTAGTTGCGGGCAATGGCCCACTGCATGCCGGCCTCTTCGGCCTGCTCGGCGGTATGGAAAATGTTGTTGATGACCAATATGCCTTTGCCATCGATGCAACCCCAACGGCCGTCTTTGCGTACGGAAGCATAACTCTTGGGGTCTTTGCCTTTATGCACATTGGCGCGTTCGTAGACGGGTTGGTATTTCCAGCGGCCGTAGTAGTCGACATAGCCCCAGCGGCCGTCGGCCTGATTGCGGGCAGGGTAGACCCACTTGCCTGGCTCGCTCATGATTTCCCATTCATGGCCCGCTTCCTCGGCAATGGCTCGCTCTTCGAAGAGGTTGCGGCATATCATATTGCCGTCGACATCGATGACGCCCCAGTGGCCGTCAACCTTCACAGGTGCCCATTTGCGGGAGGTGCCTTGAAACTCGCCAGCTCGCTGGTATTGTGGCATGATGCGCCACGAACCATTGTCGTTCTTGTAGCCGAAACATTTCATGGCGGCCTCGTAGACAGGTTTCTGCGCCGAGATACCAGTGGCGGTCAAGAGGGTGGTTATGAATAGTATAGCGAGTCTTTTCATGGGTGGGTGCTTTTTATATTCAAAATGCAAAAATACAAAACTCTGTCGATGTGGCAAAATTTTTTTACAAACAATAAAAGGACGTTAGGGTCGTTATTAAAAAAAACGAATATGGCTATGGAATGGAAAAAGTTGATTGTTTATGTCGATGCCGACACGATGGATCCCGGCATTGTGCATAGCAGCCGTATGGCTACCGAGCTAGAACCGGATCAGTTGAAGGTAGGAGAGAAGGTGCGCTATAAAGACCCGAGCGGCATCATGGCCTCCCTGACTGTAAAGGCGATGGACGAGAACGGGGTGACCCTGAAGGTGGGCGAGGCTGGCGAGGTGCGCCTGTGGCCTGGCGAGGAGGTGAGGCTAGACAGCGGTGGACGCGACTACACCAACTTCGGCCTCTACGCCAAGCTAGAGCCTTCCTACGATGAGGATACTTTGTTGGCCGAGGATGAGTATCCCGACGATGACGGCCGCTACGATGCCTGGGCATAACTTTTTTTGCTCCATATCGGAAAAAAGTTGTATTTTTGCACTCTCAAACGATTAACAAAACAATACTAAATATTTGTAACAATGAGCAAATTCGATCCCGCAACAGCAATCCAGCGCGTCGATGGACGCGATGCCAACCGTGGTGTGAACCCCGCAATCTGCGACAGCGCCACCTTCACCTTCCCCGAGGCCCACTTGATGACCGAGACCTTCCACGGCGAAACTGAGGGTTACTTCCTCTACAGCCGCCATTGGAATCCTTCGAACTTGGCCCTCTGCCAGCGCCTGGCCGCCATGGAAGGCACTGAGGCTGCCTGGGTGACTGGCAGCGGTCTGGCCGCTATCACTTGCGCCCTGTTGCATGAGGTGAACGCCGGCGACCACATCGTGGCCAGTATGACCACCTACGGCGGCACTTTCGCCTTTATGGCCAACTACCTGAAGAAGTTCAATGTGAGCTGCTCTTTCGTGAATATGCAGAACCTTGAGTCGGTGAAGAAAGCCCTTGCCGAGCATCCCAACACCAAGGTGGTCTACACGGAGACTATGAACAACCCCCTGCTCCGCATCGCCAACATTCACGAGCTGAGCAAGATGGCTCATGCCGCCGGTGCCAAGCTCATCGTCGACAACACCTTCACTCCTATGATTTTCAGCCCCTGCCGTCTGGGTGCCGACGTCACCGTTTACTCGATGACCAAGTACATCAACGGTACGAACGACTGCGTGGCCGGTGCCATTTGCGGCAGCGCCGAGTATATCAACAGTCTGATTGATGTCAACAACGGTACCTGCATGCTCCTCGGCCCCGTGCTCGACCCCATGCGCAGCGCTTCCATCAACAAGAACCTGCACACCCTGCACATCCGCATGAAGAAGCATGGCGAGAACGCCATGTATCTGGCCAAACGCTTCAAAGAGGTGGGCTTCAAATACAACTACCCCGGTCTGCCCGAGCATCCCGACTACGAGCTGTTCTGCTCGATGATGAATGAGGGCTACGGCTTCGGCGGCATGATCTCGATCGACATGGGCACGGCCGACCGCGCCAGCAAGATCATGGAACTCATGCAGCAGAAGGGTGTCGGCTACCTGGCCGTTTCGCTGGGTTACTTCAAGACCCTCTTCAGCAACAGCGGTAAGAGCACCTCGAGCGAGGTTCCCGAAGACATCCAGAAGGAAATGGGTATGAGCGAAGGCCTGATCCGCTTCTCCATGGGTCTGGACAACGACATCGAAGCCACCTTCCAGCTGATCAAAGAGAGCGTCGACGCTTTCAACAAGTAAGAATTTGGATAGGTTGAATGGGTTTAATGGGTTTAATGGGCTTTTGCCCGTTGCCCATTAAACCCATTCTATACATTAAACCCATAGTAATCATGAAAAAGATAGCAGTTATTCTCAGCGGCTGCGGCAATCGCGACGGCAGCGAGCTGCAGGAATCGTTGGGTCTTTTGCTGGCCATCGACCGACAGGGTTGGCAATACCAGTGTTTTGCACCCGAAGGATTTTTCGAGGTGGTGCCCCACATCGATGTCGAGGACACCGAGGAGGAAGGCACCGTGCTCGACATGGAGCAGCGCGACATCTTTGTGGAGAGCGCACGCATCGCCCGCGGCAACCTGCTGCCCATTGAGGAATACAAGCCTGCCGACTACGACGCCCTGGCCCTGCCCGGCGGAATGGGCGCTGCACGCAACCTGAGCACCTTTGCCTTTGACGGCCCGCGGATGGAAGTGGTCGACAGCGTGGCCGACGCCATCCTCGAGACCTACCGCATCGGCAAGCCCGTCGTGGCCATGTGCATAGCACCCATGGTGGTGGCCAAGGTGCTGGGACGCTATGAGGTGGAACTCACCCTTGGCCCCGGCGATGGCTCGGCACCCAACACCCCTGCTGGCGTGGCCAAAGGCTTCGGCTGCAAGGTGGCGGTCTGCGGCCCCACTGACGTCTGTGTCGATACCGAGCACAAGGTGCTCACCACCCCCGCCTACATGGCCGCCACTCATATCAGTGAGATATTCGACGGCGCCGCCAACCTCGTTGCCGAACTGGCCAAGATGATTTGACAGTCTAACGGCACGAAAAAAAAGCCCTCGCAAACGCGAGGGCTTTTTTTGTTCAAGAGCTGACTCTTATTTGGCTTCGGCAAGGCCGAGGTATTTGTCCACTTCGGGAGCCTCGGTGCTGAAGGGATACAGGGTCTTGACCTTCTTGAGGAGCTCGATAGCTTTGGCATTGTCGGTGCCGAGGTAGCAGAGACCGGCCTTCAGGAGGGCGGCAGGAGAGGTGAGCTCGTTCTCGTTGGTTTCGGCGGCCTTGATGTAGAGTTTGGCGGCTTCGTCGAACTTCTGCTGCTCGGCGAGGGCGTCGGCTTCACACATGAGGGCAAGAGGCTTGGTGTAGAGATCTTTTCCGCTGTAGTCGCTGAAGAACTTGGCGGCCTCGGGATACTTCTCAAGACGCAGATTGGCGATGCCGGCATAGAGTTTGGCCAGTTTGCCGGCTTTGGTGCTACCGTAGTTGTCGATGACGGACAGGAAGCCGGGGTTGGTGCCATCGCCGTCGAGAGCGGTCTGGTAGTCGCCATTGGCGAAATAGTTCTCGGCATAGAAGCTGGCTTCAGCAGCTCTGTTCTCACGAGGAGCCTTGTAGAATTTGAAATAGCAGAAGATGATCAAAGCCACGGCGATAATGGCAACGGCGATGATGATGATTTTCTTCTGGTTCTTCTGGATAAATTCTTCGGTACGGTTGATGACATTTGTCATCTCGGTGTTTTTTTCTTCTAATTGCTCTTTCATTATGTGTAACTTTTTTGTTTCTTTTTGATAAATTTCGGGTTGCAAAAATACAAATTTTTTATGAATTATGGCCTAAAAGTTGAAAGAATTACCACAAAAAGACACGGAAGTACTTTAAAATAAAAAAAAATATTCTTGTAAATCAATTGCTTATATGTTTTTTGTTAAAAAAAGTGAAGAAAAATTTTTTTCGTAAATATATTTTACATATCTTTGCAAGTTGAAAAATGTGCGTATGGAATTGAGAAAAAGTGTAATATTAACGGAAAAAAATAAAAGGAAATACAATGAATACTAAAACCAAATATTTGGGTCTCGAGCTGAAAAGTCCGATTATTGTCGGCAGTTGCGGACTAACCTCCGACGTAGAGAAGATGGTTCAAATGGAGAAGGGCGGAGCAGGTGCCGTGGTGCTCAAGTCGGTTTTCGAGGAGCAGATTATCTATGATATCAAGCGCAACACCCATGTTGTGGCTCCGACCGACAACTATGGCGACAGCTACGAATATATTGCCATGCATGTGGCCGACGATTCCCTCAACAAACACTTCCAGATGATTCGCGAGGCCAAGCAGAAGCTGACCATTCCTGTGATTGGCAGCATCAACTGCTTCTCCTATGAGAACTGGCTCACCTATGCCATCAAGTTCCAGGAGGCCGGTTGCGACGCGCTGGAGCTAAACATGGCTATCCTGCCCTATGAAACTTCGATGTCGGCCGACGATGTGGAGCGCACCTTCACTCAGATCGTCAACACCCTGCGCAAATCGGTCACCATCCCCATCAGCATCAAGGTTGGCCCCTATTTCACCGACATGGCCAAGCAGATGCAGCAACTCAGCTGGATGGGTATCCAGGGCGTTACGATGTTCAACAAGAGCGTGCAGGTTGATATCGACATCGAGAGCGAAACTTTGAAGAACGCCTCCTTCCTGTCGATGCCCACCGACATCTACAACACGCTGCGTTGGGTGGCCATCCTGAGCAAGAAGATGCGTTGCGACCTGAGCGCCTCGACAGGAGTCTTCACTGCCGACGATGTGGTCAAGATGCTGCTGGCCGGCGCCTCGACCGTGCAAGTGGTGAGCTGCCTCTACAAGAACGGCATTGACACGCTGCGCCAACTCAACGACGGCCTCGCCGCCTGGATGCAGAAGAAGGGCTACGAGAGCATCGACAAGTTCCGTGGCAAACTCGCCGTGCAGCCCAGCGACAAGTCCTCTGTCGCTATGCGTACACAGTTTATGAAATACTTCGCTGAAATTGTCTAAAAAACTGAAAATACATTAAACCAAAATTACAAAATTATGGACCAGCAAGAAGAAAGAACCGTCAGCTTTTTCCGTTTCGAGGACCTGCGTGTCTACGCCAAGGCCACCGACTATGCCACATGGGTGACCAACCAGATGGGCGCACCTCGCAACGAAAGCGAGAAAACCCTTGCCTCTTCGTTCTGCCACTCTGCTTTTGACATAGCCCTCAACATCGCCGAGGGTTCGAGCCGCAGCAAAAGCCAGTTCGATCACTACCTGAAAATTGCCAAAACAGCCATCCGCGAATGCGTGGTGTACACCGAAGTGGCCCACAACTTGAGCCTCATGAACGAGGAACAGTATACCCAGTCGCGCGAGTACCTCATGGAACTCACCCGCATGCTCGGCGCTCTCATTATCTCCCTCCAGCGCTCGGCCGAACGCCGCAGCGAGCAAGCCGAGGAAGAGCAGGGCGACCCCTATGCCAACGACATGTCCTATTAATAAGATTGCATGTATCCCGATTTACCATATTTGAACTACACCGAGACCGGCAATTTCTTCCTAATTGCCGGTCCGTGTGTTATAGAGGACCACGAGAATCCTTTCGAGGTTTGCGAACGTTTGGTCGATATCACCAACCGGCTGCAAATCCCATTCGCCTTCAAGGCCTCCTACCGCAAGGCCAACCGCTCGAGCGTCAACTCTTTCACCGGCATCGGCGACCGCGAGGGTTTGGAGATCCTCGCCGCCATCCGCGAGCGCTACCGCGTGCCCGTCGTCACCGACATCCACAGTGAGGCCGAGGCTGCGATGGCTGCCGACTATGTCGACGTGCTGCAGATTCCCGCCTTCCTTTGCCGCCAAACCGAATTGCTTCGTGCTGCCGCCGAGACCGGCAAGTGTGTCAACGTCAAGAAAGGCCAGTTTCTTTCGCCCGAGGCCATGAAACAGGTGTCCGACAAGATGCGTGCCTTTGGCAGCGGCAATTTCATGCTCACAGAGCGCGGTACCACCTTTGGCTACCAGGACCTGGTGGTTGACTTCCGCGGCGTGCCCACCATGCAGCACAACCGCGTACCCGTGGTGGTCGACATCACCCACTCGCTCCAGCAGCCCAACCAGACGGCCGGTGTCACCGGCGGGCGTCCCGACATGATTGAGACCATCGGCCGTGCCGCCATCGCCGTGGGTGCCGACGGCATCTTCATGGAAACCCATCCTGAGCCTGCCCGCGCCAAGAGCGACGGTGCCAACATGCTGCGCCTCGATCTGGCAGAAAAACTCCTCGGGCACCTGACGGCTATCAGGAAAACAATAAACGAACTATAGGATTTTTGTCTTATTAGATAACCATGGAACTCAACCTCACCAAACCCATCGTCTTCTTCGACCTTGAGACCACCGGTGTCACCGTCGGCCACGACCATATTGTCGAAATATGCCTCCACAAAGTGATGCCCGGCGGTGCCACCGAAACACGAGTCGAACGCGTCCGTCCCGTCGATGCCGACGGCAAGACTGTCCATATCCCGGAAATAACCACCGCCGTCCACGGCATCACCGACGCCGACGTGGCCGACAAGCCCACCTTCCGCGAGCTGGCTCCCAGCCTCCTCGAATACATCGGCGACGCCGACCTCGCGGGCTACAACAGCAACAAGTTCGACATCCCACTCCTTGTCGAGGAATTCCTTCGTGCCGGCTTCGACTTCGACCTCAAGTGCCGCCACTGTGTCGACGTGCAGAATATTTTCCACCAGATGGAGCAGCGCACCCTCGTGGCCGCCTATAAGTTCTATTGCCAGAAAGACCTTGAGAAC
>JAEEGL012818970.1_pt1 | contig 10534 bp, 2 predicted proteins | sample 9134231 | NCBI WGS metagenome assembly JAEEGL01 (sample SAMN16246548, study PRJNA631951) | gut metagenome | biome: gut microbiome; feature: rumen; material: fiber-attached | host: Bos | place: Iran: Karaj | collected 2018-10
CCTTTGACGCGATGCATCGTCGCCACGCGGATCCCGTCGGCGCCGCGATCGTCCGCTTTATCGCGTTTGATCTCATACGAGTTGATTCCAGCTTCTTTGAAGAGACGCGCGTAATCTTTTACTAGACTTTTCGTTCGAGCCACGACGCAGATAGAGGACGTCGCGACGCCGCTCTCTTGCAGTTTGCGAATCTCCTCTTTCAGGAAGGCAAACTCTGCGTTTGCGTTCTTGAAATTTCTGACTTCGGGATTGACTCCGTGAGTCAGGGACTGACATCTGTCGCCGAGGTCGACTCCTTCGTCTAGGTCGTCAAATTTGACGCCGTTTAGCAGCGCAAACGCGTATTTGCGGATTTCCTCCGTGGTTCTGTAATTGATTTTCAGGACGGCGCTCCTACCTCGGACATTAATACCGCATTTTGACAGCGTGGGATGGGCGCCGTAAATTCTCTGGTGAGAGTCGCCGACAATGAAGAGGTCGTTTTTATGTTCCTCGCCAGCCAGCGTCCGGAGCAGTCGGAACGCGGCGTCGTCGAAGTCCTGACCTTCGTCCACAACGACGGAGGCATACCTTGGGCGCGCGACGTCCTTTTCAAGAAGTTTTCTACATTCATAGGTCGCCGTATTGATATCGCGGATTTTATCCTTCTTCATGAGATTTTGGTACGCTTCAAAGACCTTCCAAATGAGGATTTTCTTTTGGAGATTCAACGACGTTCCGCGACCCTTTCTGGAAGCCTTCGCGTATTTGTCAAACGATAGAGCTTCTTGAGGAATGACGACCCTGTTCCATTCTTCCTCATAGAAGACAGGATCGTAGGGAAGGTCTACTTGCGCGATTTTAACCGCCTTCTTCCAAAGGTCTGAGATCTTTTTATACTCGATCTTGGCGGAATATCCCGATTTGTAAAGATAGTTGTTTATCCATGCGTCCAGATTGACGACTTCAATCTTTCGAAATTCTTCCGGAGAGCAGATTTTTCGGAGATTTTCCTTAATGTCCGTCGCAAGGTTTGTGGTGAACGTCGTGAACAGGATCCTCTCGGAATCGGACGCCTTAGCGGCAAGACGCTTCGCTCGATGCATAGCGACGACCGTCTTGCCCGTCCCGGCGGCGCCCAACACCTTAGCGGGTCCGGAGTATTCTTTGTCGATGATCTTTCTTTGCGTCTGATGGAGGAACACGCGCCATTTTTCCAGCGGCGCCTCCAAGATTCTCCTCAATTCATCCTCGCCTTCCACGACGGCGAAGGATTTCTGCGAAGCGGGCGAAGTTAAGGCTTCGGAGATAGAGGTCGTTTTGGCGGCTTTTCTGGCGCCTCGTTCCTCTTTTGCTAAATCGAGCACCTCTTTGACGGGGAAATCGTGCGCGAGCCAAGAGAGATATTCAAAAGCGTCTTTCGGAATCGAATCTTCCGCGTCGAAAAACGCTTTTTTATCGGAGAACGAGCGGATGAACGCGAGCTGTTCGCGCGGGACTCCAAGTTCTAGGAGATCGTCGTCCGACGCCGCTTCGAACAAATTGCTTTCGTTTGCGACGGGAGCGCTTGTCACCCAGATCGACATGTCGGGGTAAACTTGGAGAATTCCGGTAATCGGATTGACTTCGCACCGTCTCCGCTCAGCCCATTCATAGGCTTCGTCGTGATGATCCACCCATAATAGTATAAACGCCTTTGACTCCTCATCGCGCGCGATTATGCCTCTATACGTTTTGTCGATTCTGACCGAATAGATTTTCTTGTCGACGCCGTCCTTTAACTTTTCGAGATTAATCCCGGAAGACAGAGGATTGGCGAGGAATTTAGAGAGGAAAGCGCCTACCTTTTTCTGAATATTTTTCGGCAGTTTTAATTGCGCCGTCCAAAAGTCTATTGAAATAGCAACCGTGGGAGCGTTTGTCATTTTTCTTTACCTCCGAATATCTCAGCCGCTTCAGAAAGACGGTTTATATCAATAATTGTCCAACCTTTTTGCTCGAGTTTTTCTTTGTCTTCAAACTGGTTTTCCGTAAGGAATCCTATTTTTTTATCGGGCCACGCGAGTTCGAGGGAGGCGACGACTTCGCCGTCGTCCCCTTCGACCTCATACCCCACGTAGTCCTTCGACGGCGCCGGAATTCCCGCGTCCGCCGCCGCTTTTATGAAGTTCTTGGCGTCTTCGCCAAAGAACCCGTCGAACTCGTTCAGAATTTCCCTCCATGCGGAGTCGTTTACGGACTCGCTTTTGTGACCGTCGGGGCGACGTTCGCTATCTAGGTAAAAGATGTTGCGATACTGATCGACAATCTCAAGCCAGTGATCTTTATCGTTCTTGCTGAAGACCACGACTATGACGCCCTTTTCGTCTAGGTCGTCGCGAAGCTCCTTGTCGTGTTCTTTTTGTTGCTGATCGTCATGTGGGGTTCCGTCGATATAGACTGCGAGATTATGCTTGGCGTAATAAAAATCAGGACGCGTCGTTGTAAAATCGAACGTCTTTTGCGCGTAGGTAGGGAGTTGCAATTTATTCTCTTCGAAAAACTGCAGCCACTCCCTCTCAAGGCTCGACCCGGTTAGTTTCATAAGGTCGGCGAGGTGTTCAGATCTCGGTTTGCAGTTTGGCGAGACTTCAATAGTAGCGCCTTTGAGCGTTTTAAGTATCTCAACCGCCTGCTTACGGTCGACGATTTCATGATCGCGTTGATTGTAGTAACTCAAGAGGCAATCGTAGCATGCAACTTCGCATTCTTTCTTAGCGTTAGGATTAGATTCGTCTTCGATATCCACTCCTTCGTGGTCGCAATGACACACTTCAAAGGCCGTTAAGATTACTTTTTGAAATTTACCTGAATCGAGGAGTTGTCGGAGCGTGCCCGCGCCGCCCTCCGACGCCTCATAGAGGAGTAGACTTCGCCGATCTCCTTCGCTTGGGAGCGGATACACGCCGAGTTCGCGGCTCTCAATTGAAAAAACTCGTTCAATGGCGCGCTGTAGCGCCGCTTGTAACGACGCGAACGCGTCGGGAGACAGTTCTTCTTTTGGTCTGAGTATCACGCAGTTCTTTTCATCACGAACGTAGGGAACAGCGTGGATGGCGCGTTTGTCTTTCTTCGGCTTGGGATTGTCGTTTTCAAGAGGCGCGTCGACGCTGTCGTCAATCCAAGCGTTGTTGTCCGGATGAATATAAAAACCTGTTTTTGCCGGATCGTCTTCACGGAACAACCCGAGGTTAATGAGGTAGATTGAGGCGGCGTCGCCATAGGTAATATCGCCCCATTCGTCGCCGTCGGCAAGTATGATTTTTCCTTCTCGCGCGTCTCCCTCGCCGTTGCCACGGTCGGCGAAACGATATGAAGTTACGACGTCATATCCCTTCCGCTGACGTTCTTCCTCGTTGCAGGTTATACGTTCGGAACGTTTGGCGGTGACTTTTCGGTATTCTAAGAGGTCGTTGATAATTTCGATTTGTTCGGATCCGCAATTTTTGCAGACGTCGACGCCCTCGCTTCCAAGATGAAAATATCCGCATTCTGAACAAACGTGCGCGGCTTCCGACGTCGAGACGGATTCTCCAAGAGGAAGCGAGACGCCGTCCACAACATACCGAGCGCCCTCGTGATAAATGCTGGCTCCGGGCGCAAATTCAGAGATCGCGAGGAATCGCGGTCGCGAGATGTATTCGTCGCCGCTAGCCGTGTTTTTCGAGGTGTCGTATTTCGACAAGTAGGCGTAAACGGGTTTTGTGGGGAAATTATATCCGGGAAGGAACCCTTCTGTCGCGAAATATCGATAAGGATAGAATTCGCCTCTTTCTCCTCCTTCGTCCCCGTCCTTCTTTGACGCGCTGTTACGGAGGAGGTCCATTTCTTTCTCCGCTTGATCGCGGAGTTTCTTCGCCCTCTTTTTCTCATTTTCACGGCTAGTATTTGAGAGACGTCGTATATTATTATCGACCTGTTGTTTAAACGCCAAGTCGTAGAGCGTCATCCAGCGTTTACAGGCGTTTTGGAAAGAAGTTTCAATATGATTAATATTATCTTCGATCCAGGCGTCGTTGAGCCACGCGACGTCGAGAGATTTGAAGACGCTTTTTGCGCGAGCGATAGCTTCGCTTTTCAGCGACTTATCTTTGAATTTTTCGATAATCTAGTCTTTTACAGCGCAGCGTCTTTCTTCTTTTTTAGCGGCGGGGGAGTCGACGTCGTCTTCGAGATCGGGTAAGTCGACGATTTCTTTCATGCTTCCGCCAAGACTAAAATTATTAAGCTTCTTAGACGCAGCTACGGAGAGCCATATTGCGTGAAGGTGGGAGAGGATAAGCGCCTTATTGTCGAGGTCGATTTGGGGCGGCGCGACGGCGCCGGCGACGACTTGGGACGGGCGGTTGAAATAATAGCGGTCATGCTGACTCAAGGGCGTGGCGTATACAATCGAGAGCGCGGGCTGACCGCCTCGACCGGCGCGTCCGCTTCTCTGCGCATAGTTTGCCGGGGTCGGCGGAATGTTGCGCATATGGACGACGTTAAGTTCGGAAATATCGACCCCGAGTTCCATCGTTGGAGAACAGAAAAGAATCGGCAACACGCCCTTTTTGAATTCTTCTTCACGTTCTTCACGTTGCTTACTTGGAACTTGCGCGGTGTGTTCTTTTGCGTGAAATTGCCGTAATTTGAGCGTGTCGTCGCCTTCGTACAGTTTTTTAAAGTATTGATTAACGCTTCCGGCTCTGAACGATTTGTCTTTTCGCCGGAGTTTATCGACGGCAGGGGTTCCGTCGCCAAGTTTCCACAGGATTTTACCTGGATTGATTTGGAATCCGACGCGTTTTGTATCGACTTTATTCAACAATCGTTTACTTTCACAGACGCGGAATAAGTCTTCAATAACGACCTTAATTTCATTGGGAGTCAGTTCGTCGTCCTTTAAGACGCGCTTGACGTAACGCCCAAAAAGGCTTGCCGACGTAATAAAGCAAGCGTCGCCGCTGAATTTTTTTGCACGTTTTGTGCCGCTATCCTCTTCAAATGCTTTTTTAGTACAGAGATAAGCGGTTTTGTAATGATATAGGGTTTTATCGTTCTCTGTTTCGTCGAACCCCCATTTCGGAGCGACTAATTTTTGAACGAACGAAATCTTCGGCGCTTGTTCTTCGACGTCTAATTCGGGCGCTTGAATAGCGAGTTCGTTACGAAGAAGGTCGAGGAGCGTTCGGATGAGATCTTCACGAATTTCAGGAGACGCGGAACGGAGCGCGTCGTGCGCGTCCTTCCAGTTTTCTGCATTTCTAGCAATGCGATCGGCGTCTTCATAGTCGATTTTCAACAAGCCCGTCTGTTCGAGGTTTGGGAGCAGGTCGCGCCATCCACGTCGAAGATCGCACATAAGTCGATATTTTATTATCCACTTAAACGCATTGTTGAGCTTTTTTAAATCTGAACCGTCAATATCGGGATCGCCCTTTATGTCGTAGTCCTTCGGATCGAGTTTAAGCGCGTTGAAAACGGCGACTTCGACAGGAGGGTCTCCGCCGTAATTCAATCCGTTTTCTCCTGCGTCGCGAAGCGCCTTGACGAGCGCGGCGCGCAAGACTGTATTTCGTACGAAATCGTTGAGATGCCCCGATTGGAGCGAAGCGTCTTGGCGATTGTCTGTAAAACTGAGGAACTTTCGATTTTTGAGGTTTTCTTCGTTCGATTGACCGGGAACGTCGGGAAATAATTCGAGGAGTTTTTTCTCGGTCGCGAGCGCTAGAACCGTTGTTGAGGAACTTCGGCCTCCGACGCTTAAGGACGTCAGACGCGAGGCGTCTGATCTTGTGCTTGAAGCGCTCTTCGGTTCGTACGCCGCCCCGCAGACGGGGCAAAACCGGAACGGCGAATGAACAAAGGAAACGTTGACGCCGTCTTCTGTTTCGCGAACGGCTTCGCCATGCGGATTGACTCGATAGAAACAAGGGAATTCTTTCCGGAGACTATTATCGAGCATGTCGCCGTTTTTCCAGTCTTCCGGACATACTCCCAGATATTCTTTTTCGACTTCATCCTCTGATTTTGACTGATCGCCATGAATCAAAAGATAGCCGAGGTTTTCCTTTTCGTCTTTATCGACGGCGACTGAAGAAAACGGTTCTCGGGCTTCAAAAGTCGGGAAGTCCTGAGAATTATCTTCATCGTCGTTAGGAACGCGTTTCACGCTGTAATATTCCTGACCGCATTCGGCGCAGAAGACGACGGGAAAAAGTTTTTTCCGTTCTGCTCCGGGCGCGAATATTTGTTTTGTCAGAAAGATTTCGCGCTTTTCGGGGAGTTCAACCGTGACATAGGCGTTTTCTCCGCGGCTGACGAATTGATGAATCTTGAACGGCAAGAAGACGCGTCTCGGATTGACGTTTACATTGGCGCCGTAGAGGAAAAGGGTTTGAATCGCTCTGGCGCAATCTTCGATCGTGCGACCTGTAATTTCGGCGAGAATAGCGGCGCCTCCGTCTTTCCCTGAGATCGGTTTAGGCGTTTGACGAACGAATTGTCCTGTTTCGTCTTTTTTGATTCCGAAGTTTGATTCAATCCAAGAAGTAAGTCGAGATTGACGCAGCGCGTCGAGGGGCGTGGCGGTTTTGAAGAGTTCGCACAGACGTTTTTCGAAGTTTTGGCTATTCTCGCCCTTGAACAAGTCAACTTCACGGCGGAGCGTCTCGCGTTCCTTTTCGTCGCTGAAATCATATTCCTCTGTTTCACGACAAAGCGATTCGCCGACGATGTTTTCCGGTTTAAAAACTTTGCCGAAAATTTGCGAAGCGACGCTTGCGACGGCGGCGTTGTTCTCGTCGCGCGATTTACCCGACGCGATCGTCGCGGAGGTTCCGACGCAAATAACATTTTCGGGAGCGCCCGCCGTCGCTTGCAGCGTTCGCCTTGCCAGCATCGCGACGTCGGCGCCTTGCCGACCGCGATAATTATGTAGTTCGTCTAAAACAAAGAACTTAAGATTCTTCATTTTTTCGACGAGGGAAGCGTCGCTGGAGCGCGTCAGAAGCAACTCGAGCATCATGTAGTTGGTAAGAATGAGGTCCGGCGGGTTGTTGCGGATATTGTTTTTTTCTTCGAGATCTTCCTGTCCCGTGTATCGCTTGAACTTGATTTTTTCACGGAAAGGGCTTCCGTTTGGCAGGAATTTATCGAGTTCCCCCAGTTGGCTGTTGGCAAGCGCGTTCATCGGATAGACAATAATCGCCCTAACGCCCTGTCCCGTCCCGTCGCGGAGTATTTGGTTAATGATTGGAACAATATAGGTCAGACTTTTGCCGGATCCGGTTCCTGTCGTGAGAACATAGTCTTCGCCGTTGACGGCGCGGCGGATCGCTTCCGTTTGATGTTTGTAAAAATTCAGAGAAACGCCGTTAAATGAAAAAATTTTAGCGCAGTCTTCATGAAGAATTCCTTCTTTGACGAGCGTTTCTATCGACTCGCCCTCTTCGTAGGAAGGGTTAAGTTGAATGATAGGATCAGGACAGAGCAAACCTGACTCAATTCGTTCTTCTACCTTTGTTTTGATTCTATCGTCCTTGATGTTAATGAAACCTTGGACGTATTGATTGTATTGATTGACAACTTTGTCTCGCAGATCGAAAATATCCATCTTGTTTTTCCTTATCAGCGCGGCGGCGACGTATATGGTCGCGAAGGGGGGCGAAGGGGGGCGAAGGGGGAATACAGTTTTGAAAATCGTTCCGGGCTATTCGAGCCACGAGCGCCAAGGCGTTCCGGTTTGAATCGAGCGCGTCATCTCTTGGAAGATCGTTCTGATCACGGCGTGAGAGGGGAAGCGGTCGTCGCGGTCTGCGTTATGGTCGCGGAGGAGCGCGTCGGCGCGGGCGACGAGTTCTTGGTCGGCGAGTTCTTTTCGGGCGACGATCGGGAAGGTCGTCATGACGTAATCGAGCGCGTCGAGGGGCGTTGGGAAATAATTGAGGAGCTTTGCGCGCGCTTCCGGGGACTCCGGCGCTTCCGTCGCGTCGCGCCATTGGTCGAACCCGAGATAAAGCCCGAAATAGAGCGCGTCGAGTTCGCAACGAAGGAGAAAACGTCGCTCTTCGTCCCAGAGAAAAGGCTCGCCGTCATACCCGACGCTTTCGGCGAAGCCCCGCATATCTTCCGACGTGTACGTGAGTTCTAAAACGCGAGGTAAGATAAAGTCGGAGAATGTTTGAGAGTTAGACGGTTGTGACGATTGTAACGGTTGAGATTGTCTGTCTGTCTGTCTGTCTGTCTGTCTGTCTGTCTGTCTGTCAAACGCAAATGGAACCGAAGCGCTGTATCTTTCAGGAGAGAGTGTTGCGATTTGAACTACGATGAATTGGTTTAAATTTGTTCCACTAACCTTCTGACGAGCGATAAAATCATGGATAAGGGAGACGTCATCTGCATAGAACAAACAATCTATTGTGTTAGAGGTTTTGAATAGAATAGCGGTTAAACTGTTTCCATACCCTGCAAGTGGTGTCAATCCTGCGATAATCGTTCGCATATTGGTGGTGTTAGTGATGTTTCGGACGCCTAGAAGAAACTTCCCGCTCTCCGGAACACGATTTAAAACCTCACTTATCGGCACCCAGTATCTTGGAAGAATGGAGTAGTTTTTATCTTTGAGCCTTTCTATGGGAACTTCCGGTAGTTGGGTGGATTTCGACCCTTCTGGGAGATCGGCGTAGTCTCCGAAGCGGTGGTTGTAGTGGTGAAGCATTTTCGCTTCGTAGAGGGGCCAGTATTCGGCGTGGTCGGACTCGCGGTAGAATCTCGCGCCGCGCAGCGTATAGCCTTGCGATTCTAGCTCGTCGCGGGTTCGGAAGAGATGGGAGTCGTTAGTCATATCAAACATTCTGAGGAAAGAGACTCCCCACGGGTTGCTTTCTTCTTGGCGTTCGCTCTTTTCGCGGAAGAGGATCGGGACGCGGCGGTATATGGCTTTTGTAAGTTCGGCGTCGCGTTTTGAGCGCAGGATCGGGAAGGTCAGCGTGTTCGGGTTGAGGAGCGCGAGTTCGTCTTTGGTTAGCGTGAAGCTCTTTTCCGCCGCGCTCGCCTTGAGTTCCGCGACCGAATGATTAAAGAAGGAAAGCGCGGCGCCGTCCCGCGACGTCTGGTCGGCGCCGCCGAGCGTTACGAGGGAGAACTTAAAGCTTTTGTGGACGCCGGGAAATAGATTTTTGTTTTCGAAATCGTAAATACTGAGGAGTACGGCGCGTTCGACGAGGTTTTGAACGAACGCTTTTGTCGTGTTGCCGGAGGCGATTTCCGACGGGACGATGAACCCGCAGCGTCCTTTGGGGGCGACGAGGCGCGTGTTTAACTCCGCGAAGACCGCGTAAGTGTTGACGTCGCCGCATCCGCACAGGGGAAAGAGTCCTGATTTTCTCAAAATCGAACTAACGCATTCGGCCCTTCGTTTCGCCGCTTTGAATTCGGCGTAGAGGGGCGAGGTTTCGTCTTTTGCGAGCGCGTTGATGAGCTTTTCGCGCGCCGCCTTGTTCGCGGCGTCGGCGATCTCCGGGGCGCGCTGGGCGAACCATTCCTTCTCTTGGAGCTTGACGCGCTCCCACGGCGGGTTGCCGAGGACGACGTCGAACCCGCCCTTTCCGTCGAGCTTAAAGACGTCGGGGAACTCGACGTTCCAATGGAAGAAACGGTATTCGTCGGCGAGTTTTTGGATCGCGTCGCGCTGGAACGAGGTGAACACTTGTCGCGCGTCGCTGGCGCGACAGGAGTCTTCAAAGACGTCGTAGAGAATATTCAGCTCGCCGTAAACGTCGTTTTTCGGCTTGACGAACGCGGCGAGCCAGAGATCGGCGAGGAATCGCTGATTCATAAAAACGGGATTCTCGCGAAGCGTTTGGTAGAAACGTTCCGATTCTTCGTAGTCTTGCGGGGACGCGTTCTCGAGCGAGTCTAATTCTTGCCATTTTTCAGCGAGGAGGTCCGCCGCCGATCGGTAGACTTCGTTGAAGGAGCCGCCGAGGAAATTCGTCTGCCCGGAGATCGCGTCTTTTCGCGCTCTCTTGCGCATTTCGGCGTTTTTCTTCTTGAGCGTCGAACAGACCGTCTTGTCGTCCCCTTCGACGCGTTCGAACGCCGCGTCGGGGATTCCCTCTTTGAGGAGTTCCGGGGTCGCGCCGATCAGGGAGTTTCCGCACTTGATTCGATGGTCGAGGAAGACGAGGGATTTTCCCGGCTCCATCGATTCGAGCCAGAGCGAGATTTTACAGAGTTCGACCGCCATCGGGTTGAGGTCGACGCCGTAAATCGACCTTGCGACGACGTCGCGAACGGCGTCGCGGACGGCGCGCGGCGACGGCTCCTCTTCGCCGACGCGGATTTGCGCCAACCGTCGCCCCAACCGCCGCGCGGCGCCGACGAGGAAATGCCCGGAGCCGCACGCGGGGTCGCAGATTTTGAGGTTGAGGATTGCGTTTTCGCGGTCGGCGCGGGGCGGGTCTTTCGGGAGCGCGGCGAGCGCGTCGTCGACGGTCGGATCGAGCGCCGTGTCGAGAAGGGACGCGACGAG
>JAEEGL013303420.1_pt1 | contig 10534 bp, 7 predicted proteins | sample 9134231 | NCBI WGS metagenome assembly JAEEGL01 (sample SAMN16246548, study PRJNA631951) | gut metagenome | biome: gut microbiome; feature: rumen; material: fiber-attached | host: Bos | place: Iran: Karaj | collected 2018-10
AATACGCTGACAAAGGCCGAGGAAGCAGAGGGATGGGAACTGCTGTTCAACGGTCAGGACCTCTCCGAGTGGAAGAACTTCAACGACACAGTCCTCTCCAACGGATGGTCGGCCAAGGACGGCTGCATCCAAGCCAGCGGCGACGGGGCCGACGACTCCGGCTACATCGTTACAAAGCGCAAGTTTGCCGACTTCGAACTCACATGGGACTGGAAGCTGACCCATGGTGGCAACAGCGGCATGATTTATCATGTGGTGGAGAATCCCGCCTACACGGTTCCGTATGTGACGGGGCCGGAGTATCAGCTCATCGACAACGAAGGCTGGGAGGAAGTGAATGCTCCCGAGAAGCTCGAGGAATGGCAGAAGCTTGGTGTTGATTACGCTATGCACCTGCCCGACTACAGCAAGATGCACGTCAATCCCGTTGGCGAGTGGAACACCTCGAAGATTGTCTTCGACAACGGCCATGTGGAACATTGGCTGAATGGCGAGAAGATTCTGGAGTTCGAGGCATGGACCGACGACTGGTTCGAGCGCAAGGGTAGCGGCAAGTGGGCACATGCTCCCGAATACGGTCTTGCCGCCGAGGGCGTTATCTGTCTGCAAGACCACGGTGACCCTGCCAGCTTCAAGAACATCAAGATTCGTCCCTTGCCCCATAAGGGCGGACAGACCGAAAGCCTCTTCAACGGCAAGGACCTCACGGGCTGGGAACCCTTTGGCGACGGCAAGTGGAGCGTGGATGAGGAAGGCAACCTCGTGACGGAGAACGGCGACAATAAGCAGTACGGCTATCTCTGCACACGCAAGTATTACAAGGACTTCGACCTCACCCTCGAGTTCAAGCAGGAGAGCAACGGCAACAGCGGCCTCTTTTTCCATTCCTTCATCGAGGGCTTCAACACCGTTCATGGTTGGCAATGCGAAGTGGCGCCCAAAGGCAACGACACAGGCGGCATCTATGAGTCGTATGGACGCGGCTGGCTTCAGCAGATTCCGGACGAGAAGGAGGAAGTCCTGAAGGAAGGCGAATGGAACACGCTGCGCCTTCGTGTTGAAGGAAATCACATCCAGACCTGGCTCAACGATGTTCCTATGGCTGACCTTGAAGATGAACTCATCGGCAACACGCCCGGTCGCATCATGCTGCAAATCCACGACGGCAACGACATCAAAGTCCTCTGGCGCAACTTCCAGCTGACGCAGCTCTAAGCACGCCTTAAACCCAAATAAAGAACCAATAAACCCAAATCGATCATTAGGATTTCTATGTGCTGAATGGCAGAGAGAAATCCTAATGGCCGATTTAGGTTAAATTCATGTTACATTCGTGGCAATTCGTGTTAATATCAACTTTTGAAGAAACACGCAAACGCATATAATCGGCGATTGAAAGCTTTCATTGGGGATGCCTGTGGCATCAAACAGAGGTAGCCAGCTAATTCATTAGCTGGTAAAAAGCCGCAAGTAGAAAGGCGTGCCTTTAGGTACGCAACTTCTTATCTGGCTGGACAAATCCATTCATTAGGTAATCTGGATTGTAATCAACGCCGAACTTGCATAAGATGTCGGCCAGTTCTTCCTGAAACGACACCTGGCGATGGTGTTTGCGTTGATTCAAAATGTATGCCTTGACTGCTGGCAACTGGGAGCGACTATAGGAGAATGCGCCGTATCCAGCTTGCCATGAGAAGTTGCCATGCATGTGGTTGTTGTTCACCCAACGTGTGCTTTGACCTTTTAACTCCTTGACCAATGTTGCAACACCCTCTGATGGGTGCATCCCAACAAGCAGATGCACATGGTCGGCAGTTCCGCCAATGGCGTGTACGAAATGCTGTCGGTTGCGGCAAATACCAGCAAGATAGGCATGGAGGGCAGGCATCCATTGATTGTCAATTAGTGCTTCGCGTCGAGCGACTGCAAAGACAATGTGCATATAGATTTGTGTGTATGTGTTGGCCATTCTGCGGTTTGTTCCTGCTAATGTTGCGTACCTAATGGCACGCGGTTCGTTGGTGTGTCACCTGCCAGCCATTGAAATGGCAGGCTACCATTGTTATGCCCCTCTGGGGCTTATGCTGCCTATAACACTCTATCTGCGGATGGTGAGGGGGATGGCTTCTTCGTGGGCTTGGCAGAAGGTTTTGGCATCGGAAAGGACAAGGGCCAAGTAGCCGCCTCCGCCTGCGCCGGGCATCTTCCAAGCCAGCACATCATCCAAAGCAGAATAGCGGTCGATGTACTCCTGAACGCCTGGCTGAATCATGGCTGGGAACATAGCAATCTGAGCATTGAACGAGGCTTTGTAGGCCGAGGCGAAGGCTTGTAGGTCGGTACGCATGATGGCATCCCAACAATCTTCGGCTGCCTTGGCCAGAGCCTTTACTTTCGGCTCCGTAATGTCCTTGCCATCTACCACGGAACAACCCGGTCTGCGCGGGAACATGGGCACGAGGCAAAGATGATTTTCCAGCCAGCTGAGCACCTTTTCATCCCCACATTGCTCAATCTTGTCGGGCCAATAGCGTGCATCATAATGGTGTCGGCACAATCCCGGCACGCATATTCCGATGGCGTCTTGTGCTCCGGAGATGATGCCGTCGCTGCGTTCTGGGTCGTTCTCGAAGCAGAAGACGAGCTTTGCCAGCATTTCGGCATCCATGTCGGGCAGTTTCATCGGCCAAATCCTCTGTATTTGTTTGCGTGTGGAGGTAGAGAGACCGCAACGATCCCTTATTTCAAAGTTCGGAACAAGCGAGATGGTGAGCGCCCAGCCGGGTGCAAAACAGCTGACGTATGGCTGGTCAATCCAAGTGCCGGCAAGGTCGAGGCGGGTAGGTATCTGGCAAGTCTGAGCCTTCAAGTCTGTGCTCGAGCGTGCATCAAGCCCTTCGGCGGGGATGCGTTCAAGCACGATGTACTCGATTCCTCTTTCCTCGCAGAAGCGGCGTTTCTCTTCACTCGCTCCGTCGGCATTCACCACAAAGCGGTCGGGCTTGAGCCATTCCACCGTAGGCACAAAGTCCATCACGCCGCTGCCCTTGTTGATGAAGGCATCCTTGACGTAGCGAATGCTCTTCACCATAAAGAGACGTTCCTGCTCGGGATAAACCGTGGGATGGTTCTTGTACTTCAATATCGTGGCATCCGACCCGATGCCGACATACAAGTCGCCGTACTCGGCAGCCTGCCTGAAGAATTCTACATGTCCGCTATGCAGGAGGTCATAGCAGCCGCTGACAAAAACCTTATGGCCCCCCTCTTTCTCCCCCGAGGGGGAGGATATTATTTCAGGATTCATTTATTATTGTTATTTGTTGTTTACGGGTTGTTCTCTCCCCCTCGGGGGAGTTGGAGGGGGGCCGCTATGCTGTACCACAGCACCACTACAAAGCAGATGAGTGGGACGACATACGACACAGAGATGCCGAACCGGTCGCTAATTACTCCCTGAAGAGGCGTTAGTAAAGCTCCGCCGAGGATTGCCATGATGAGGCCCGAAGCACCTATCTTGGCATCGTCGCCCACGCCGTCGAGGGCAATGCCATAGATGGTGGGGAACTGCAGCGACATGAAGAAACTGATGAGTACCAAGGCTACGACGGCAAACATACCGCTTCCGCTCATCAGAATCACAATAAGGCAGAGCACGATGTCGGCTGCTGCTGCCCAAGCCATCAGCTTTGCCGGGCGGAAGAATTTCATCAGCCAAGAGAAGAAGAAACGTGCGCAGCAGAAGCAGATGATGCTTGCCAAGTAATAGGTTGCGGCGTCTTTCTCAACGATGCCGAGTTCCTGCATCACCAATCTAATGGTAAACGACCACACACATATCTGCGCTCCGACATAGAAGAACTGTGCCACTACGCCCCAAACGTATCGCTTGTTGTGGAAAAGTCGGGCAAAAGAAGCTCCGACGCTGCCTCCTGCGCTGTCCTTTCCAGCAGGCATCTTCGAGAATATCATCACGACCATAATAGCAATCAGCACAAAGCCAAGACCCATATAGGTTTCGGAAATGCTGTTCAACGAGATGTCTTTGAGGATGAATTGCTTGCTGAGGAGAATGCCCGTGATGCTTCCGATGGGGTTGAACGACTGGGCAATGTTCAGTCTTCTGGTAGCCGTTTCGTGCGAACCCATTGAGAGGATGTAGGGATTAGCCGTTGTTTCGAGTACGGAGCAACCGCCAGCAAGGATGTATATCGCGATGAGATAGAAGGGATAGCTCTCGGCAAGTGCAGCAGGATAGAACAGTATGGCTCCGCCCGCATAGAGCAACAAGCCCAGAATGATGCCGGCCTTGAAGGAGTATTTCCTTATGAAAAGCGCCGCAGGCAAAGCGAAGCAGAAGTAAGAACCATAGAATGCAAACTGGATGAACGAGGTCTCTGTGTCGCTCATCTTCATCACTTTCTTGAACGCTGCCAGCAAAGTGTCGGTCATATTATTGGCAAGTCCCCAAAGCAAGAAGAGTAAGGAGACAAGCGCAAAAGGCAGAAGGTATCGTTTTTCGAGGGTCTTCATCGTTATTTAGTGGTTAGAGGTAAGTGGTTAGTGTTTAGGGTTTATTGGTTAGAAGTTAGAGATATGTTTTGGGAGTTTATTCGGGGCATTAGGTATTCTCTAACCTCTAACCCCTAACCTCTAACCTCCATATTATTTTATTCGTAGAGGAAGAACATCCTCTCCATCATCTGCCACTTCTCATCGCTTGTGGCATTGGCGTCGCAGCCTTGGAACTGGCTGACGAAGGCTTCCCATTCAGCCTGTCGGGGCAGGGTGGCGAGCCGCGCCATTGCTTCGTCCCAGTTGAAGTCGGCAGGAGCATCCACTATCATCACCAGCAGATTGCCCAGGATGTATATCTCCATCTCGAGGATGCCAACCTGTCGAATGCCGTCGCGAATCTCTTTCCAACTATATTCGGGCGAGTGCCACTTGATGTACTCACGCCTTGCCTCCTCGTTGGAGCGGAGCGTAAGCGTCTGCACAAAGCGCTTCGTCTGGCCCTGATATTGCTTCTGTATGTAGCCGTCCATCATATAAATAATTGTGGCCCCCACCAACCTCCCCGAGGGGAGGCTTTAGTCACTCCCCCTCGGGGGAGATGGAGGGGGGCTATTGGTGTATTTGCAGTTGCGGGAAGGGGAACTTGATGCCTTGCTTGTTGAACTCCGCATAAATGCGTTCATTCGTGTCGAAGAAGACATTCCAGTATTCGGTTGCCTTCGTCCAGACGCGAAGTGTAAAGTCAACGCTACTGTTAGCCAGCTCTTTAACGGCGATGAAGGGAGCCGGCTCCTGCATGATGCGCTCGTCTTGTTGCAGAAGTTCGAGCGTAACCTCTTTCACCTTCTCAACCTCTGTGCCGTACTCCACACTTATTGTGAAGTCAACTCGGCGCAGTTCATTCTTTGTGTAGTTCGTGATGTTGCCACTCGAAAGCGGGCCATTCGGGACGAAAAGCTCCTTGTTGTCCGTCGTGGTCAAGATGGTGTGGAATATCTGAATGGCTTTCACGACACCACTTACGCCTTGAGCTTCGATGAAGTCGCCAACCTTATAGGGCTTGAAAAAGAGAAGGATGAGGCCGCCAGCCAGGTTCTGCATATTTCCACTCAGCGCCATACCGACTGCCAAACCTGCTGATGCGAGTAGTGCAGCAAGGCTGGTCGTGTTCACACCAAGCGTGCTGACAACAGTAATGATGAGCAGCGTGACAAGCAGGATGTTGACGAAACTCTTCAGGAACGACTTTACCGTAGGCTCCACGTTCCTTCGCTCCAGCATCCGAGCAACAAGATTGTTGATGAACTTGACAACGTAACGTCCCACAACAGCTACTACAATTGCAAGCAGGATGCTTTTTCCCGCTTCAAGTCCCATTGTGGTAATTTGTTGTATAAGTTGTTCCACTTGACCGCTTTTCGCAGCTTCAATGACTCCTTTTCCTGCCTCAATGGGCGTAACTGTTAATAGATGTATCATGTTTTAGGGGAGTTCAGGATGTGCGTTCAATAAGAACAGTAGCGTAGGCAGAAATACCTTCCTCGCGACCAGTAAAGCCGAGCTTCTCTGTTGTTGTGGCTTTGATGGAAACAGCATCAACATCAATGCCCATAACTTCAGCCAAACATTGCTGCATTTCGGGGATGCGTGCCTTTAGCTTCGGTCGCTCGGCACAAATGGTGGCATCGATGTTGCCTACCGTATAGCCTTTGTTGGCGATGAGTTCCACCGTCTTACGCAAAAGGATTTTGCTGTCGATGTTATGGAAAGCCTCGCTATTGTCTGGAAAATGAAAACCGATGTCCCGCATATTGGCAGCGCCAAGCAGGGCATCGCAAATGGCATGAATCAAAACATCGGCATCGCTGTGGCCGAGCAATCCAAGCGGATGGTCGAAACGTATACCGCCCAACCACAGCTCGCGTCCTTCTACTAACTGATGGACATCATAGCCAAAGCCTATTCTTATCTTATTCATTTACAATTTAGCCATTTACAAAGTACAATTTATGTACAATATAGCCATTTATCCATTTATTTGTTGTAAATAGTAAATTGTCAAATTGTAAATTACATTATTATCTTCTTCTCATCTTTCCAAAGAGGTCGCGCATACCGTCCAGGTCGAAGGCAAGGGAGAAACGCATCGTCTGGTCCAATGGGTTGGTCTGTGCCGTAGAGAATACATAGGCTGCATCTACGGTGAAGACACTCATGTGGAAGCCTGCGCCAACGGTGAAGTATTTACGATTACCCTTGTTCTCTGCCTCGTGGTGATAGCCGGCGCGAATCATGAAACGGTCGTTGTAGGTGTATTCGCAGCCGAGGCTCCATTGTATCTCCTGCATCTCTTCCTTGAAGCCGCCGGGTGCATCGCCGAAGCTCTTGAAGATGCCGGCAATGGAAGAGATTCCATAGTAACCCTCATCATTCACGCGTGCCGTGAAGTCTTCGTTTGATTCGCCTTCCTCCTGCTTTGGTGGGGTTGGCACGAGCAGTTTGTTCATATCAGCACCGATGCTGAACTTGTTGTATTCGTTGAAGGGAATGGTGAAGTTAAGACCTATACGAAGGTTGGTGGGTATGAACTCGGCTTGGTCGCTACCACCGTATGAAATCTTCGAGCCTATGTTGCTGATATTGATACCCCAGCCGAGGCTGCACTCGCGATTGCCTGCCATAAAGTAACCCAAGCGGTAGAGGGCAATATCTGCGGCAAAAGCTTTTCCCGGTCGGCTATCGTCCTGGAAGTTATACTTAATGTCGGAGAGGAGGAAACGCAGGTTGACAGCCATAGAGAAGGTTGAGCTAAGCATACGGCTGTAGCCGGCGTCGATGGACATTTCGTATGGCTTGATGCTCATGCCCTCCAATGCTTCGTCGGCAAAGAACACTTCGCCAAGGCTGAAGTATCGCAGGGATGCATGCACGGCACTATAGTCGCCGATACGATAGAAACCGGCCAAGTTGGCAAGGTTGATGTCGTTGACCAACTTGCGCAACCAAGGTGTGTAGCTGAGGCCTACGCCGGCGCGTGCAACATTGAAGGGATACTTGGCTGGGTTCCAGTATTGCGAGAAGACGTCTGCATCGGTTGCGGCACCGATGTCGCCCATAGAACCGCCTCTTGCATCAGGAGCAATGGCCATGAAGGTGGCAGCGGTATTCACCGGGTTGAACATATTCTGCTTGTCCTGTGCCAGAAGTGTCTTTGAACTGAATACGGCGACAAAGAGCAACAGGATGCCTATTATTCTGTTTGTTTTCATAATCTTTTTATCTGCACTCTATAATAACTCCGCAGAGGGCTTATTTATTGTTCCGAACCAAGATTTTTTGTGTTTTCGAGGTCCAATCGCTCTTTCCGCACTTCACTCTGCAGCGATAGAGATAGATGCCTGTGCCAACCTTTGTGCCTGCACCATTGGTAAGATTCCAAGTGACGGTGAAAATGCCGTTTTCGCCTGTAGAGGTCTCCTCGTGTGACCAGATGCAGCGGCCAGAGAAGTCGAAGACTTCAATAACGAAGTCGCATTCGCTGCCGGGTAGGTCGAATCTTACCATGAAGTTGGTACTGGTTGTTGCGGGGTTCTGACTTGCTATGAGGCTCAGGATGTTGGTTGTCAATCCATCATCGACCACGAAGTCGAGGCTGGTCTGGCTGGTGTTGTTCAGCACATCCCAAGCACGGAAGGTGAGGCTGTGCTGGCCATTGTCGAGCTGCGGAATGTTATAAGCCACCGTGCCTCGTGTGAAGTCTCCGAACTCATGTGCGTAATATTCGTTGATGTTATAGGTGAGGTCGCTCCTTCCGTCAACACAAAGTGTGAGGTCGTGCCCTATGCCGTTTCCGCTGGAGCTGATGCCGCATTCGTCGGTGAGTTGTGCCACGAAGAGCGGTGTGGCGTTGACTTTGTCGCCATTCTGGAAGTCCTCGGTGTTGAGATAAGCAAAGATTTGCGGGCCGTCCTGGTCAAAGTCCGTATTCTCCACCATACCGCCAATGGGGATGTTTTCGTGGTAGCCATTAGCCTCTACGTTCCCTTCATCGTTGATGGCATAGAAGACAAAGCGTCCGTCTTCGTTGCTGAAGTTGATGTCGATGGGGATGTAGAACTCTTCCTGGAATTGTCCTTCAACCACTTTGTCTTGCGAGTCGTGGAGTAACGCGTTTTGGTCGGTGAAGACGAAAGGTTCGGTGGCTCTTGCGTTATTGAGGCAGGTGATGGTTTCCTTACTGTCGAAGAGACGCGTATAGACAACGCCGTTGAAGTCTGTCATTATGCTGCCGTCGGCTCGTTCCACGTGTCCAGAGATTCTGACGCGCTCGCCTGCCTTGAGGGGTATGGGGGTTTCGTCAACCTCCTTGTCGTTAATCTTATCCACAACGACGTTCTGTACTGGATTGCCCATAGTGAGTGCGGGGTCGCCAAGCAGAGCGTATTGCAGTTTGTTCTCCAGATAGCCGGCTTCACGCCCGTCGCTGATGAGGCTGTTCTTTGCCAGTCGGATAGCGTCGCCAATACGGTTGCGTTCTTGGTTTGCGCGGTTGCTATTGGCAAAGAGGTACTGCATGAAGTAGCGGTTCATGTTGTAGTTCTGGCTGGCAAACACGGTTCGAGTGGTTCCATAGAATGCCAATGCGCCGCCACTTGGGTTGAGCACAGCCGTTTCGCCGATGTTGCCGGTGTTTGAGTCGAATGGCATTACGTCGCAGGCGCAAGTAACCCAAAGCGGCAGTTTTGTGCTCTTGTTTGACTCGAAGTCTTCCCGAAGCAAGACAAATTCGTGGCTAAAACCGTATGCTGCGGCGTGACCTGTGTAGTTCATCACCAAAGAGCCTTCCTTCATCTGCTTCTTTATCTGTTTTGCAGCTTCGGGGTAGGTGTTGCTGTTTGCTGTGCTGACGCGGGTGTAAGCGTCCCACATGATTTTATGCACTTCCATCTTTGGGGATTTGGCGATGATGTTCTCTGCCACATTGTTGGCATACCTCATGTGTTCGTTCTCGTCGCCGTCGTCGCCCAGCATATAAACAAGGTTCTTCCAGGGGCCTGCATTCTGGTTGCTCAAGAAGGTAATGCTCTTGTCAACCATGATTTTTGCAGCAGCGGCATTTGATACGGGGAAGCGCCCGATGCCAATGTCGCTTTTTTCACGAAGAGGGTTGTAGCCTTCGCCATCGTCGAGAAGTCCGAAGTAGTCCTCCATAACATAGCTCTTTGTGTCGCTGAAGCTGTTCTCGCTTTCGTAGCACAAGAGGAAGTCGTCGGGGTTGCTTGTGCTCCAAGCGCCGGAAAGCATACGGTTGTCCCAAGCGCAGTCGCCGAAGAGCAGGAGGTATCGTGGCGAGTCTTCTTCGCTGGCGGCTTTGTCGTAGAGCATCTTCATGAAGAGGCGGTAGGCCGTCGGGTCGGGAGTGCCGCTGGAGAACTCATTGTATATCTGGTCGGCTCGGACAATGCCGACACGCAGCCCGTCGTAGAGTTGGTGAGCATCTGCCAAGCGTTTTGCCTCGGAGTAAAGCTTGCCGCTTGCCGGAATGATGATAATCATATCGAGGGCGCCGAGGCTGTGCAGGTTCTGGTTTGCAATCTCTCCTACAATGGTAGGCTCCGGGAAAGTCCCAGCTTGGTCGAATGCCACGAAGTGTTCTCCGCCTTCGTCCACATTAATTGTATAAGTGCCGCCGTTCTGAGTGCCTTCGACCAGCGCGTCCTTTACGCCAACCCTGCCCGTGCGGATGACCTTGATGTTGGAACCGCTGATGGAGAACCTTGCAGGGCCTCCATTCGGGTCGGACATAGTGAAGCCAACGTAGGGGTAGCCGTTTGTGTTGGTGCTGAGCCTACGGTCGTAGCTGTAGGCAAGATAGTCCAGACGCGCTTTCTTTCCATAATCAGACTTGAGGTTTATGTTGAGTGTGGCTGGTGTCCCTAAGTCGGACAAGTCATAGTTGCGTGTGGTGGATGTGGCAAAGATGTAGTCGCCCGGAGGTGTGACGGTGAAGGTGCCG
>JAEEGL013323958.1_pt1 | contig 10534 bp, 7 predicted proteins | sample 9134231 | NCBI WGS metagenome assembly JAEEGL01 (sample SAMN16246548, study PRJNA631951) | gut metagenome | biome: gut microbiome; feature: rumen; material: fiber-attached | host: Bos | place: Iran: Karaj | collected 2018-10
CCTGCTGAAATACGACTTCAACTGCCAGTACGAGGAGAAGGACAGCATCGGCAAGCGCTACCGCCGCCAGGATGCCATCGGCACCCCGTTCTGCATCACCGTGGACCACGATTCCCTGGGCGACCGCTGCGTCACCGTGCGCGACCGCGACACGATGGAGCAGCAGCGCGTCCCCATCGCGGAGCTCCGTGCCCTGATCGACGCCAAGGTCAACCTCAACAACCTGCTTCGCAACCTGTAGGGCATGGCGCAGACCTTCACGGAGCTGGGCCGGGTCGAAGCCATCCGGCAGCTGTTCGAAGGGACGCCGTACAGTCCCTTCGGGGAGCCGCTGTGGTTCGAGGCGAAGCCGCAGGAATGCATCGCCACGGCCTCCGGCCTGCTGCTGGAAGGGATCGACTTCAACCTCGTCTATTTCCCGCTGGGGCACCTGGGCCGCAAGGCCGTGCTGCGGGTGAGCGGCGAGCTGTATGCCGTGATGGCGCACCCAGAGACACTCGCCGTGCAGCTCGGCATCTCCGCGAAGCTCGATTTCGAGCAGATAAAAGAACTCTGGCAAGGCATTGTCGCTGCAGCGCAAGAGCATGGCTATAAGAGCGTTAGCCTGGATTTGGCGCCCTCGCGAAACGGGCTCACCATCGCGCTCTCGGCCACGGGCCGGCACTGCGCCGCGACGTCCGCCGGACGCCCGAAGGCGCAGTCCAAGGACCTGATCGCCGTGTCCGGCCGCCTCGGGGCGGCGTTCCTGGGCCTGCAGGTCCTGGAGCGCGAGCGCCTGAAGTTCGAGCAGGGCGGCACCGACCGCTCGGCGCTCGAGCAGCACCGGATGCTGGTCGGCGCTTACCTGAAGCCCGAAGTAAGCCCGAATCTGGCCGCGCAGCTCGAAGACGAGAAGATCTACCCCTCCTACGGTTATTTCCTCTCCCGCGGCCTCGCAGACGGCCTGCTGCGCCTGCAGCGCGACAGCGGCCTCGGCGTCAAGGTCTATGCCGACAAGATCCCCTTCGAGGCGGGCAGCTTCGCCCTCGGCAAAGAGCTTGACATCGATCCCCTGTCCGCCGCGATGAACGGCGGCGACGACTGCCAGCTCCTCTACGTCATTCCGCTCTCCCAATACGAGCGTTTCCGCACCGATTTCCAGACCTTCGACATCATCGGCCACCTTGCGCAGCCGTCCGCCGGCGCCGCGCTGGTCTCCCCAGACGGCCTGGAGCACCCCGTGTCCGCACCCGGATGGAACAAACCAAACACCACATCGATATGAAAAAGTTAATAGCCATCTTCTGCGCCACCGCGCTCTTCGCCGCTTCGGCGGGCGCCCAGAACGTCCTGGGCGGCATCCTCAACGCCATCGGCGGCGGCAACGTCGGTGAGACCATCACCAACGTCCTCTCCGGCGTCACCGGCGCCACGACCAGCCTGGTCGGCACCTGGACCTACGGCGGCGTGGCCGCGGCGGTCCGCAGCGACAACATCCTCAGCACCGTGGCCGGCAACGCCGCGGTCAGCACCATCGAGAACAAGGCCGACGAGATCCTCGGCAAGGCGGGCGTCCAGCCCGGCGCCGCCACCTTCACCTTCAACGAAGACGGCACCTTCACCTTCAAGGCCGGCAATCTTCCCGCCATCGCCGGCACCTACGTCCAGGAAGGCAACAACGTCTCCTTCAGCTTCGGCAAGGCCCTGCAGTTCCTGAAGCTCAACGGCACCGTGTCCACCGCCGCCGGCGGCTGCAAGATCCTCTTCAACGGCGAGCGTTTCATGACCTTCGCGCAGCGCGTGATCGAATTTGCGAAGAAGATCACCACCAGCGCGGGTCTCGCCACGGTCGGCAACATCCTGACCACCGCCAAGAGCGTGGACGCCGGCTTCAAGCTGACCCGCTAACCCGCGCCATTCCGTCATCTCAAAAAAAGGCCCCGCAGAATCCTGCGAGGCCTTTTTTGCTACCACCAGCCGCCGGGGCCCATGCCCCCCGGACCCATGCCGCCGGGGCCGAAGCCGCTGCCGCTGCTGTAGGCGGACAGCGAGACGTCGCTGCCGCCCGTGGCGCTGCCGCCGACGTAGCCCATTCCTCCGAAGAGCTCGGTGCCGCCGGAGGGGCTCACGCCGGCCTTCAGCGAAGGCGTGCCGGCGGTGGAGACCACCAGGGTGCTGCCGCCGCGGGACGGCGCCTTGAAGACGAACGCGACCGCGTCGTCGGAAGAGAGGGCGTACCAGGTGTTCGCGTTCCAATTGGCCGCGTAGCAGGCCTGGGACAGGTGGGAGCCGCTTTCCAGGCCGCCGATAGCCACAAGCGTGCCGCCGATGATGTAGAGCGTGTGTCGTTCCTCGGCGTCGATGGCCACTTCCGGCACGCCGCTGCCGACGGCATAGACCAGGCCGCCCTGGATGTAGCAGTTGCCGTTGGCGTCGATGCCGTCGTTGCCCGTGGAGATGGCGCAGACCCGGCCGCCGTCGACGATCACGTCGCTGCCGGCGTTGATGGCGTCGTCGGACGAGGTGGCGTAGACGGTGCCGCCCGTGATGACCAGGTCTCCCTTGGCCTCGATGGCTTCGTGGTTCTTGGCGGACACGGTGACGTTGCCTCCGGTAAACACGAGCTTGCCGTCGAACTTGATGCCCTTGGCGGAGGTGGTCGTGTCCTCCAGGCCCGCGGCGTCCGCGCCGGTGACCTCGTAATTGTCGCCGGTCACGGCGATGCTGAGCGTGCCGCCCGTGACCTTGCCGGCCGCATCGCCGCTGACGCCCTTGCCGCCCTGGCCGCTGTTGGTGATGTCGAGCGTGCCGCCCGTCATCACGAACGCGGCGTCGGCCTTGACCCCGGACGAACCGGAGAGGTCCGTGAGGTCGGAGTCGTCCACGCCGCCGGACACCGTGAGGGTGGTGGCGCCGCCGGTGAACAGGGCCGTGCCGTCGGTGGTGATGGCCTTTTTGCCCTTCTTGCTGACGGTGATGTCCAGCTTGCCGCCGTCGATCACCACGGCGTCCTTGCCGCGCAGGCCGTGGCCGCCGGTGGAGGTGATGCTGATGGTGGTGCCGTCGAGCACGCGGACGTAGTCGTCGGAGGTGATGCCGGCCTTGCCGATGGCGGTCACTTCCAGGCTGCCGCTGCCGCTGAAAATGAGCTGCGCCTCACTGAAGAAGGCGGCTTTCTCATCCTCGCCTTCCGGCGTGGCGCTGTACTTCTTGCCGTCGGCAAGTTTGTTGTTGCCTTGCAGGACCACGAACGTACGTTTCTTGTTCTGGTTGTTGATGGCGGCCCCGTTCGGGTTGGTAAGGTCGAGATTGTTCAGGACGATGGCCTGCTTCTTCTCGCCGTAAATCTTGAAGAAACCGTCGGAAGCGCTGCCGGAGAGCTCGTAGCGCACCTTCTTGCCGGTGGTGTTGTTGACGGTCACGGCGTTGCCGCTGGCCGTCACGATGCCAAGTTCGTCGCCCGTCACCGTGGCGCCGGAGGCGCCGAAAACGATGGAAACGGTGCAGTCGAAATCGGTGTTCGCGATGTTGTCTTCGTCGTCTTCGAGCACAAAGGGATCCTCGATGTCCGTGTCCGGGACCACGGGATCGACCGGGCTGTCAACATAGGATTCAGGAAGGGTATCCTCATCGGGGAAGAAGAACTCGAACCAATCGCAGCCGCTGCAGATCAGCAGCAGCGGCATCATCAATAGAAAAGCCAATCTCTTCATATCTAACAGGTTTTAGTCACGGTCGGCTTAAAATCAAGGACTGTGCCAAACGCCGCGCGAGCGCGCGCATCCTCATTTATGGGGATGCCGCCGGGCGGCGGATTTCACCATAATATGGGATTGTCCGCCCCGACGGACCGGGGTATCTTTGCACCGTTCAATAGCCATTGCTATGAAAATAAAGTGTGTGTTATCTTGTCTGGCCGGTCTGTCGGCGGCGCTTTCCCTGTCCGCCCAGACCCGGCCACAGACAGAACCCCGCCTGACGGTGGGCGGGTATGGCGAGGCGGCGTTCTCCGCCAATTTCTATAGCGACAATGTGTATCGTTATTCGTCCGCGTCCGCGCACGCAGGCGAGCGCCACAGCCGCGTGGACATCCCCCACGCGGTGATTTACCTCGGTTATGATTTCGGCCACGGCTGGACCATGCAGACCGAGATTGAGTTCGAGCACACCGGCACGGGCGCAGCCGTGGAGAAGGAATTCGAGGAAGCCGGCGAATGGGAGACCGAGATCGAGAAAGGTGGCGAGGTGGAGCTGGAGCAGTTCTGGATCCAGAAATCCTTCCACCCGGCGCTGAACCTGCGGATGGGTCACATCGTCGTGCCCGTGGGCGGGCTCAACAACGCCCACGAGCCGCTCAACTATTTCACGGTCTACCGCTCTGAAGGCGAATATACCATCCTCCCCTCCACCTGGCACGACACGGGCATCAGCCTCTGGGGCCGCGCCGGCGCCTGGCGCTACGAGGCGCTGGCCGTCGCGGGCCTGGACGCCTACCTGTTCAACACGGAAAACTTCGTCAAATACGGCGCCGGCTCGCCCTACGAGTTCAAGGTGGCCAACCAGCTGGGCTTTGCCGCCCGCATCGACAACTACTCCATCGCGGACCTGCGCCTGTCGCTGAGCGGCTTCTACGGCCGCGCGATGGACAATTCCTACCCCTATGAGGCCATCGCGGAGACCTCCCGCTACTACGGCGTCAAGGGCCGTACGGCCATCGGGGCCTTCGATTTCGAATACCGGGGCAAGCGCTTCGTCGCCCGGGGCAACGCCGACTACGGCAGCGTGGGCGACGCCTACACGATCAGCTACATGAAGCGCAACCGCTCCGCCAACAATTCTCCCTACAAGAAGTCCGACGTGGGGCGGGCCGCGATGGCGGCGGGCGTGGAGATGGGCTACGACATCCTGCCCTGGTTTACCTCGCGCGCCGGCGACAGGAAGCTGTTCGCCTTCGGCCGCTACGAGTATTACAATTCCTACATCCCTGACGAGGGCTCGCCGCGCGCCGACTGGACGCAGAAGCACCGCATCGCCGTGGGATTCAATTATTTGCCCGTTCCGGAAATCGCCGTCAAGGCGGAATACTCCTACCGTTTCCTGCCGGCAGCCTACAACCCGGAGCCGTCCATCAGCCTGGGCATCTGCTATATGGCATTCTTCAGAAGATAACGATCAAAAACAGATAAACGAACATGAAAAAGGTATTTAAATTCATCATGGCGGCCGCGACAGGCGCGCTCGTCATGTCCTGTGGAGGAAACAAGATCAACACCGGCCTCACGGCCGAAGAGCAGGCCCTGAAGGCCGCCGTCGAGGAGTACGTCCCCGGCGTCGTCTATGATATCTACGGCAAGCTGGCCGACGAGACGGCCAATCTCTACACCCAGCTCGCCTCCATGAAGACGGCCGCGAACGTCAGCAGCGCCCAGGTCAATGCCGCCTGTGCGACCTTCCTCAGCGCCCGCAGCTGGTGGGAGAAGAGCGAGGCGTTCCTGTTCGGCGCAGCCACCAACTACGGCATCGACCCGCACATCGACTCCTGGCCGCTCGACCTGGATGCGCTCGCCAACGCCCTGACCAACGCCGGCGCCATCGCGGCGCTGGACGCTGACGGCGCCGCCGCCACCGGCTACGTGGGCGCTTCCGCCCTGGGTTTCCACGGCATCGAGTTCATCCTCTTCCGCGACGGTTCGCCCCGTGACGCGGGCTGCTTCAGCGCCGCCTACAATGACGACGCCCTGGGTGTGGACGGCAAGACGGAGCTGATTTTCGCGACGGCTGTCGCGGAAGACCTGCGCAACTACTGCTTCGAGCTGCAGGCCGCCTGGGATCCCGACTGCCCCGCCGACCGCGTGGCGCTGGTCGAGGACGAGCTGGAGCTCAACACCGTGATGGACAGCGACCTGACCTTCGGCGAGAACCTGCTGGGCGCGGGCGAGGCCGGCAGCACCTACCGGACCTGGCAGTTCGCCGTGTCCAACATCCTGGTGGCCGGCTGCTCCAACATCTGCAACGAGGTAGCCAATACCAAGATCGGCACGGCCTACTATGCCGCCGCGGACGACGAGGAGTCCCTGGACTACATCGAGTCGCCGTATTCCAAGAAATCCTATGTGGACTTCAAGGACAACATCCTGTCCATCCAGTACAGCCTGTACGGCCGCAACGGCGCGACAAGCGCCAGCGCCACGAGCCTGATGGCTGTCCTGAAGAATAACGGCTACGCCAATGCCGCCGCGCTGGAGAACGCCCTGAAGGCCGCTGTCGCCGCCCTGGACGACTGCATCAATTCCGGCGTCGCTTTCGTGGACAACAAGAAGGCCGCGGTCGCCGGCGCCGCCATCGAGAAAATCAACGCCCTGGACGAGCAGCTGAACGCCGCCGCGGACTGGGTGGCAAAACTGTAAGCTTATGAAAAACACACATTTGTTTCTGCTTGGCTTGGCCTGTCTGGCGCTTCTGTCTGGGTGCAATCTGGACGGGTATGGGACAAAAATGGACACCAAGACCGAGTCCGACGCCAAATACGTCGGGCAGGCGGTCGGCAACTTCACGGCGGAGGAGTGGTACCCCGGCGGCGAGCTGGGCACCACCCTCAACGTGACGGAAGGCTGCTACGAAGACGAGACGCCGGCGGTCACGCAGCAGGGCCTCACGAAAGCCTTCAACCACGGCGAGATGTTCTTCGAGCGCAATTTCACGCTGAACACCGCGCCCTTCAAGGGCCTGGGCCCCGCGGCGGTGCGCAAGTCCTGCCTGGACTGCCATCCGGGCTACGGCCACGGCCACTGGCAGTCCGCCTATGTCGCCAACGGCGCGGCCGCCTGGAGCAACGGCTACCTCCTCGTGGTCTATTACGCCAACTCTCCCGGCAGCAACGACGGCGGCTATGTCGCCGAGGTCACGGGCATGCCGCAGACCATGGCGGCGGAGCCCTTCCTGCCCCCGATCGACGAGAAGGGCATCCACATCGTGTGGAACAAGGTCCCGGCGATGGAGAGCGGCCTTCCTATGGCGTTCGCCGACGGGGAAGCGTATGAGCTCATCTATCCGGAACTGACCATCGACTACGACGCCTTCAATACGGATCCCAACCCGTACGACACCGCCGAGGAGAAGGGGCTCACGCTGGGCTTCCGCCTGGAGAGCACCATCGGCATCATGGGCTCCGGCCTGATCGACGCTATTCCCGACGACGCCATCCGCGAGCAGTACCGCGCCGAGGCGCCGTACGTGGAGCTCAACCCGTCCTTCTGGGACAAGGCGGCGAACGATTTCGCCGCATCGGCGTTCTACGCCAACTACCAGGCCGGGAGCAACGGCGACGGCTATCTCGCGGACGGGACCTTCGTCGCCCGGGGCGAGTACAAGCCCGTCAAGCGCTTCACCTACGCGATGACGCGCGGCACGCTGCAGGACGGCGCCGGCGCCAATGCCATCTGGAACATCACCAATGTATCCCGCCCGGACCGCGCCTTCCTCTACACCACCAACGCGTGGGCGAAGAAGATGTCGCAGACCCCGTCCGTGATCGCCGCGATCATGGATGCGGGCGCCTCCTCGCCCTATTACGTGGACGTGGACAAGGACGGCACCGTGACGGAGGCCGAGGTGGCGGAGGCGGTCTACGAGCTGCTGCGCCCCGGCACCAACCAGTACGACAACGCCTACCACAATTTCGAGCCGGAGATGGCCGCGGACGACTTCTACGACTTCATGGTCTGGCACCGCGGACTCGCCATTCCGCGTGCCCGCGACCTCAACGACGAGCGGGTGCAGCGGGGCAAGAAGCTCTTCAATGAAATGGGCTGCGCCACCTGCCATAAGCCGTCCTGGAAGACCGGCAGCGACAATTACTGGAGCCCGGCGATGAACGAAAACAAGCCGCTCCCGCGCTACGCCAACCAGACCATCTGGCCGTATTCCGACCTGATCCAGCACCGCCTGTACATGAAAAACGACATCCACGGCACCTGGTGCCGCACCACCCCGCTGTGGGGACGCGGCCTGCATGCGCAGAACACCGGCCGCGGTGACCGCCTGCACGACTGCCGCGCCCGCAACGTGGTCGAAGCGATTCTGTGGCACGCTTATAGCAAGGAAAGCGATGCCTACGATTCCGCCGAGAAGTTTTACAATCTGAACAAGGAAGACCGCGACGCGGTGGTCGTGTTTATTGAATCGATTTAATGGACAAGCAGAAAGCCCTGAAATGTATTAGTTATGGCGCCATGGCGGTCCTCATCGTCTCGATGATGGCCGCCACGGTGCTGGAACGGCTCCACGGCACGGAGTTCGCGCTGCGCTGGGTGTACCACAATCCCGTTTTCATCGTCCTGTGGGCGCTGGTGGCCGTCGCGGGCCTCTGGCTCGTGCTGGAGCGCGGCGGGGGGCGCAAGCCTTTCACGCTGCTGCTGCACGGGGCTTTTGTCCTGATCCTGGCCGGGGCGCTGGTGACGCACCTGTGCGGGCAGAGCGGCATGATCCACCTGCGCGAAGGCGAGCCGGCGACGGCTTTCGAATTGGATGAGGGCGGCTCCGCCACCCTGCCTTTCTCGCTGGAACTGAAGGCGTTCCGTATTGAGTACGACCCAGGTACCCGAAACATTTCGGATTACATCTCGGAGCTGACCCTCTGCGACCCGGATCCGCGGGACGTCACCATTTCCATGAACCACATCCTGAAGCGCCAGGGCTACCGCTTCTACCAGGCCGACTACGACGAAGACGGTCTGGGCAGCATCCTGGCGGTGAGCCGCGACCCCTGGGGCGTCGGCATCACCTATGCCGGATACCTGCTGCTCCTGGTCGCGATGCTGGGCTATTTCTTCCAGAAGGACACCCCCTACGACGACGCGCGGCGCGCTATCCGCGCCCGCCGCAAGCCCGGCCGGGGGCGCCGCTCCGCCGTGATCGTGCTGATCGTGGCCGGGATTGCGCTGCTGGTCCTCTGGCTGCTGGACGCTTTCCCGAAGGGGCCGCTGATGCCGGTGCTGCGCTCGCCGCTGCTGTTTATCCACATGATTCCGATCATGGTGAGCTATGCGCTGTTCGGCGTGCTGGCGATCCTCGGTATCGTGGGCCTGCTGCTGCCGCAGGAGCGCGCGGAGCGCCTGCGCGATGTGTGCCTGACGATGCTGTGTCCGGCGGTGTTCCTGCTGACCTTCGGCACCTTCCTGGGCGCCGTCTGGGCCAACATTTCCTGGGGCAACTACTGGGCCTGGGACCCCAAGGAGACCTGGGCGCTGGTCACGCTCCTGGTGTATTCCTTCCCGCTGCACGGCAAGGTGCTGAAAGCCTTCGGCAAGCCGCGCTTCTTCCATGCCTTCCTGCTGGCGGCCTTCCTCTGCGTGCTGGTCACCTATTTCGGCGTGAACATGCTCCTGGGAGGCATGCACAGCTACGCGTAAAAAGTTATCAACAATCCGACACCCGGCCTGCCAAGGTCGGGTGTTCTTTACTTCCTGGACACGGTGTACGCCACCCCCAGCCGCTGGAGGGCGGAGATGAAGGGCTCGCAGACCGTGACGGCGAACTTCTTGGAATGGAAATCGAGGTTGTAGCCCGTGGCGCGGTCGTGCAGCTGGATCGTCAGGGGCGTGGCGCCCTTGTGGGCCTTGAGGAGCTTGACCAGCTTCGCGCGGAAATCCGGCGAGAGCCGGTCTGACTCGAGCACGATGTTGAAGCCGGTGAGCAGGTCGTCATTGAGGTTGCCCAGCAGGGAAATCTTCTTGATCTTGAAGGAATACGGGGCCTTCTTGCCCTGGGCGCGCTCCTCCGCCTTGAGGAAGAAGCGGGCCGAGATCTCCCCATCGATGAAGAGCTGCGCGTGCAGCTGCATGAACGGCAGCCAGGCCTGGTAGTCCTTGCCGAACAGGGCGAATTCGTAGGTGCCGCTGTAGTCCTCCATCATGACGCGGGCGCCGGGCGTGCCGGTGCGGGTGGTGATCGTCTTGACGTCCGTGACGATGCCCGCGACGGAGGCCTTGCCGGCCTTGTCGGCTGCTTCGCAGTCGTCGATCAGGGCCTGCAGGCCCGACAGCGGGCAGTCCGCGAAGGTCTCGATCTCGAAGCGGTAGCGATCCAGCGGGTGTGATGACAGATACATCCCCACGAATTCCTTCTCCTGCTGGAGCAGCGCCAGGACGTCCTCCTCGGCCGAGGTCGTGGGCATCTCGGGCCGCACCGGCTTGAGCTCCTCGACTTCGCCAAACAGGGAGTTGGCCGTGTCGAGCTGGTCGTTGCGGTAGAGGTTGGCGTATTTGACGAGCTCGTCGATAAACAGCTCGCCGTTCTTGCAGGGCAGGAAATACTGCGAGCGCTTGAAGCCGAAGGAATCCAGGGCGCCGGAATAGACCAGCGTTTCGACGCTGCGGCGGTTGAGCATCTCGGCCATCCGCTCCACGAAGTCGAACAGGTCCGCGAAGGCGCCGTTCGCCTCGCGCTCCCGGATGATGGCCTGCACGACGTTGTCGCCGAAGCCCTTGAGGCCGCCCAGGCCGTAGCGGATGTCGCCGTTCTTGTTGACGGAGAACTGGGCGTCGGACTCGTTGAC
>JAEEGL013786393.1_pt1 | contig 10534 bp, 5 predicted proteins | sample 9134231 | NCBI WGS metagenome assembly JAEEGL01 (sample SAMN16246548, study PRJNA631951) | gut metagenome | biome: gut microbiome; feature: rumen; material: fiber-attached | host: Bos | place: Iran: Karaj | collected 2018-10
CAGATGCTGGAGTTGTTGATGGAATTGCCCTTCATCGCAAGGTCGTAGTCGTTCAGGCACTCGAAGGTAAGCCCCTCGCCGAAGTCCCACACCTGTCCGACCTTCGGCGTCTCCACCGGCAGCTTGCTCTGCTTGAGGTTCTTCAGAAACGGCGTCACGTAGGGGAGACTGTCCTTTTCCGTCTCGGCGATGAAGTTCAGCGGCAGGAACTTGTGGACGACTTTCTTGATCTTCAGTCCTTCCTGCCTCGGCTTCGTGAGAATGTCCGCGAGCGCGCCGTAGTGGTCGCAGTGCGCGTGGGTAAGGAACCAGGCCTCGACCGTGCCGCCCAGTTTCTTAAGCGCGGGAACGAGGAAATCCGCATCCTTCGGCCAGCCGCCGTCAATCATCACCACCTTGCCGGAGGGCGACTTGAAAAGCGTGGAAAGCATCACGTTGTTGCCGCGATCGGCAAACATGTACATCGTCCAGCCGCCGTTGAAATACGGCGTGACGTGAACTTTCAGCCCTTCGCGTCCAGACGTGGTGAATTGCGCATCCCCGCGCGCCAGGCCTTGCGGCATGGTGGGCATGGCGTCCCCGCGCACCACACCTGCCGTACCTGCTGCAAATGCCGCCGCGATAAACCCGCGCCGACTTAAACCGCAATCGTTTGTTTTCATTTTTTACCTCTCTCTAATTATGGCCATTCCATGAGTATCTTCATGGGAAAATGGTCGGATGGATAGAAATTGTCGCCGTAGAAGTCGCCAAACGTCTCGTGGCTCGCCACCTTTATGCCTGGCGTCAGGAAAATATGGTCGATACGGTTCCCGGCCTTCTCGTTCTCCTGTTCGGGCGGCACGAACTTCCAGCAGTTGTCCGTGCGGAACGGCCCCTTCGGAGGCGTCGCGCTGATTTCAAATGCACGGACAAGCGTCTTCTTCGCCAATTGAATCTGCGGCGACTCGACGCGCGAGTTGAAGTCGCCGCAGAGAATCACGGGAAGTCCTTCTCGGTTTTTCTCGGCGATCTTCGCGAGCACCAGCTCCATCCCCTTTTCGCGCGCCTGCTGGCTGCGATGGTCGAAGTGCGTGTTGAAAAACAGGAACTTGCGGTCCTCAACGCGATCCGTCATCCGCGCCCAGGTGCAGGCACGGACGCACATCGTGCCCCAAGACTTCACGCCCGGCACGTCCGGCGTCTCGGAAAGCCCGAACCAGCCCCATTCGTCAACAGAGAATCTGTCCTTTCGGAAGAAGATACCGTTTGCGTGGCTTGTACGTGAACGCTCGGCGTCGTTCGTCGCCACGCCGACAAGTCCCCATTCCGGAAACGCCTTGCGAATGAAGTCCGCCTGCTGCGTGCAGACTTCCTGAAGCCCCATCAGGTCGAAGCCTTTGTCCTTTATAAGTCCCGTGACGTGCGGCATCCGCGCCTCCCACTTCGGGAAACGCGGATCCTTCTCCCAGTTGTCCATCGTGGCGAGCCGGATGTTCCAGGTGCCGAAGCGAATCGGCGTGGCGCAAAGCGCCATCGTCCACAGCGCCCCAGCTGCAAACAAAAGCTTCTTCTTCATTTTTAGCCACGTGCCGCCGTTAACGGAGTATGATTGTCGTACCGGGCCTGAAATAGACGAGCCGAGTGCCGTCGTCGACAATCTTCAACTTGCCCTTGCCTTCCTTGTTGGCGATGAGCCGCTCTAGGTAAAAAGTCGAATTGGACACGCACGAAACAAGCGTCTGGCTCGTACCCTTGAACGCCGAGGCGTCGATAACGATCTTGACGGGATCGACGGCGAAGAAATCCTCGTCATTCTCCACCTTGACGCCGCCAGCCGTAACGACAGGCGTATCCTCGAATCCGTTTTCCGGAATCGTGAACTTGAGCCGCGCACCCATGCGCAGGTAGATGGAATCCTGTCCATTGCCGGAGACGTTGACCGTCGAATCCTCGCCCATCACATGCACGAAGTTGTTCGAGCTGGCGGCGGGGCTGATTCTGGATCCCGCAATAAGCCTGACGCAGTTCACCGTAGCGTTGCTCACGTTGACTCCGCTGAACGACGTGTTGCCGCAGATGCCGATTTCAAGCCGCGCCGACGCGCCGCCCTCGCCGTAGCCGAAAACGGAACCGTCGAGCACGTTCAGCACGTTGTTCTCCGCGTATGATGAAGCGCTGTTCGCGCCAGCGCCGACGACAAAGCGCGACATGCCCGATCCCCTCAATGAGAGCTTGGAATTGTTCTGCAATGTAAACGACGCCCCACCGCTGCCCGTGCTCGAATACAAGGCACCGCCGACCACGAACGGAATATTCGTCAGCATGACCGTTGCGTTGTCGGCAATGAAGCGGCTGCTGTTGCCGGGGGCGCCGTCGAAGTAGTCACGTCCAAAGGCGTTTGCGGCGCCGCCCAACGGCGCGAAATTCGCATAATGGCCTGTCATGGAGAATGACGCACCATCGCTGACCGTCATATCGACGTCGCGGTGGACCAAAAGACCTCTCTGCCCGATCGAGAGCGCCGTGCCGGGGCCAGTGATTTCGATCTGCGCACGGTCATCTCCAGATTGCGTGGCGAGTGCCCGAATTCCGCCGCACGTGAGCTTGGCGCCGTTCGCCACGCGGAGTCGCGTGAACGGCCCCTCCATCGTCAACGTCCAGCCGACGTCAACCGCCGTGTTCGCGCCTTCCATGATCAGCGATCCGGAACCGCGCGGGAATGCCTTGATGTAGTCTGTGTACGGGTTGGTCGTAATGCGCTCCGCGAGCGCACCGATCTGGACGGACTCACCCACCTTGAACGTGCCGTTCGTGAGGGTCAGGCTGGCGTTGCGATGGCCCTGAACGCCACGCACGGAATCCGCCCGATAGTCACCGATCACCGTGAACGTCTTGCCGCCCATGTCCAATGTCGCGTCGATATACCGCCCCACCTTTTCCACATTGCCGTTCCGTGCGCTCATCGCGGCGACGGTCCGATTCCCAACGGACCGGATCGTGTAGGTTCCGTACGGCAGATTGACGGTATGCTCCGCTCCGGGAATCTGAACCGACTGGTCGATGTCTACCCAGTTGCCGGAGGTCTCGAAGTCGCCGTCCCCGACCTCGCTCGCCGGGCCGTGCCAAGTGAGCGGGTTCGCGTAGCGTACCCGGTCGATTTCGCCATTGGCTCTCATCCTATCGCTCGACGGCACACTATCGTAGAGACGAACGGAGTAGATGCGCCCAAGAAAGTCAACGGAGCCATCCGACCGTCCGCCGACCTGTACAAACGCGCCGCCATACCCCCAGTTGTCAAGATCGTTCGCGCGGGCCGGATCGTGCCTCGTGTCGTAATAGGCACTCACGCCGTCAACGAAGGCGTTGGTCGTGGAAGCGCCTCGCGTAGTCGCAAGCGAATGGAGGCCGCAACGCGCGTAGCTGAACGTGTCGTACAGGCCTTCGAAGTTGCACCACTGCGCGCGCCATGTGCCAAGGACGCAATAGTAGCCGGCCACGCCACCCGAGAAAAGCCACGAGTTGCCGTAGTTCAGCTCGTTCCGGAACACGACTTCCATTGACGTAAAGGTCTGAGCCGTCGTTCCGTAGGCACCCGAAGCGTTGACGTTGTAGCATTGAAGCGCCGTACTCTTCCACGTGCTGTTGCTGAGCGTGAGATCCTGTCCGCCGGCGACGAGGTTTTTCCAGATGTTCGTCGTGGAATCGTGCTGGCCCTCGCCGACGTTGTCCTTCGCGTCCCAGAACGACGTCATGCCCGTCTTGTCGTAGATGGCGCTCGTGTAGAAGCGCTTCACGTCGATGGCATGGTTGCGGGCGATCTCCTCTGGTGTCAGAACGCGGTCGTAGAAGCGGATGGCGTAGATTTCGCCCGACCATCCGTAATTTGACGTCGCGAACGTTCTGGCACCAAGCGTGAGGCAGTTGACACCCATGCCCCAGTCGTTGACGCTGCCGCCGCATTGCCGCTCGACGCCGTCGCAAAAGACATCGGCCACTTCATTGTCCGTGCCGTATGTTGCGACAAGCGAGGTCGGTACGTAGGCCGGCGTCTTGACATACGGCGTCGGACGAGCCTTGACGACATCATTGCGTCCATCGAAGTAGGCCCAGACAAACGGATAGGTCACATTGCCGTAATCGAATACGACATACCTCGAATTGTCGCCAGACCAGAGCATGATGCGGCCGTTCCTTGATGTTTCCTTGAAAAGTATCTCGATAGTCTTATAAGTAGGCGCAACCGTCTTGCCGTAGGCGCCCGCAGAACCTGTCGGCAACTGATCCATGCTGAGTCCGATGCCTCTGCACCACGCGGCGGTGTTCGTGAGCGTCAGGTCGTTGCCGCCCGCCAAGTCCTTCCACGTCGTCGCGGTCGAGTCGTGCATGCCCGTGCCTTGGTTGTCGATGCCGTCGTACTGCCCGACAAGACCTTCTTGCACGTAGCTTGAACTTGTCAACGCCCCCGCTTCGTCTTCCGGCGGCAGGAACCGCGCCTTGTCGATTGCGCTGTTAGAGGCAATCTCTTCCGCCGTCAGGACACGGTCGTAAAGACGGATGGCGTAAACCTCGCCCGTCCACGGATAAGATGTTCCGGCAACGGTTATCGACCTGCCGCCGACCGCGACCTTGCCGTCGCCTACGCCCCAGTTGTTTCTCATTGCGCCGTCATTCCGCACAGCACCATTGAAATAGACGTTGCTGACCTTCGAATCGCCGTATGTGGCCGCCGCAAAGCACACCTCGTTTTTGTCGAGGAACCAGTAGATACGTTTGTCGGAATCTCCACTGGAGAGGTCTCCGTTGAAGTAGAGATACTTGCCGTCAAACCTGTTGTCGCTGGAATTCGTATCGACAACGACGAACCGGTTACCTATGCCACTGGAGAAAATGATGCGCCCGTCGCTGGTCATCATCTTGAAGACAATCTCGATGGTCTTGTAGGCGGGCGTCTTCGCCGAGCCCTGCGCACCCGCGCCGCCGCCAGAAACATAAAGCGAATTGCCGCCATTCCACGAACCCTTGGCATTCAGCGTCATGTCGAGACTGCCCTTCAGGTCCTTCCACGTCGTCGCGGTCGGGTCATGCGTGCCCTTGCCTTGGTTGTCGATGCCGTCCCATTGCGCAATCAAGCCGTCTTGCACGTAGCTTGCGCTGGTGTAGGTAGTATCGGCCATGAGCGCAAACGCCAACACCGCTGAAGAAATAGCCATCAAAAATGCTCTACTGTTCATGCGCATAACTCTCCTTATTGTGGTGAATGATGTGAATTGTATCAAGATTGATTAACCGTTTCAACCCAAATTTGACAAAATTTGCAATTTCCAGAAAGCATCGATAGCTGCCTTTTGCAAATTCACGGACGATGAACGTCTTTCCGACCTGACGTGCGCCAGACAGCAGAATCGCAGATTTCGGCTTAACCGCCTTAAACTGCGCCAATTCTCGTTCAATCTTGCGTTTTAGCATTTCAACATCCCCTTACAAGCGCGTAACATATCAAATGCCTGTCATTTTTGCAAGATAGATTATTGCAGTCCACCTTTTGAATTAAGATTTATTCCTTTTGACTGCGTATCGATAAATTCGCTGACGAAGCGGCGCCAGCCGTCCGGTCCGCCCTTGCCTGCCGCAGCGACCATCCAGACACGCCCATGAGGTTCCCACTTCTCTCCACCAACGAGGCGGGTGGAGCCGATCGGCGAGAACATCGCGTCCGGATGGGCAGCGCCGTCGCCGGAGATCCAGTAGATGAAGTGCCTGACCGTTTCGGCATAAGTCGCCGCGCCGCACCACGCGCCATCGTCTGAGCGGATCCAGACGGACGAGGACGGCGCTTTCCAGACGTTCTGCGGAGCCTTGAATCCGCCTTTCTTCGTCCAGTCTGCCGACCATGGCGCATACTGCCTGAAGAATACCTTGACGTCGTCGAACGTCTCGCTGCCGGTGTTTTCTACGCTCGTCATGTTGCAGGCGAACCAGGGTCGGTCCGAAAAAGGCACGATTTCGCAGACTATCCTGAACGATTTCACTCCACTTGCGCCGGCTGTTGCGACGCGAAGGACTCCGCGATTCTGCAACCACTCAGCGGATTCGACGCGGTCGATGTCCTGATATCTTCCGTGGAAGAGCATAAGGGTGAATCTTCCGATGTCTATGCCGTTGGCGGAAATCGAGTCGAAGAGATTCTTTCCCCCGACTCTGCCTTTCATGACAAGCCCAGACTTGGTCACAAGCGCATACGCATCGCCGTCACGCGAAAATTCGGAGGACGCCGGCGCTGCGGCGTTTTCGGGAAAGACGGCCGCCTTTTTCATTGCCTCCCTGTCAACAGGCCTGGCCACTGGCATCTCGCCGCGCGCATGGAGTTCCTCCGCGTTGCGGTGGATGCGCGCGAACATCCCGGTGAGTTCCTTGTATGGTTCGCCACGCTCGTTGACAAGGCCGTAGTTCGAGTCTTCGGGAAACTTGCGGCTTATGCCGAGCGCGGGCTCGTCAACCCACATGAAATAGTCGTAGCCGACCATGAATGGCAAGGCGAGAAGCGTGCGCGCGAAGAGCTCCGTCGCCTTTGTGCGTTCCGCCTGCGTGCGAAATCTCTGGCCTGCGCCGCTGGACGACGGAAGCCCCGCATCGAGCGCAGGGAAGCTCCATTCCGTAATGATCATCGGCTTCTTCGCCCATTTATAGCGAAGCGCATATGCATCAGCCGCCTTTATCCCGTCCTTGCGCGAGAAGTAAACGACGTTCTCGTCCAAGTCCGCCCACGGATAGTTGTTGAACGTGAGGATGTCGCATATCCGGCCCGCTTCTTCCCACACGACCTTGTGCGCCGAACTGAGACCGGCGAACCGCGCGCCGAGAAGAAGATGGTTGGGATCGTGGCGACGGATTGCCGCGGCTATCGTCTCGAAATACCGGTGGGCGACGAGGCGAAGGAATTCCGTCTTCACGGACTCGGGAATGATGGCGCCGGAGTCGATTTTCCGCCCTGCTAGAAAGCCGTCAAGCGCGGCTCTCGCCGAATGCGAAGGCGGCATGGAGGCCACGGCGTCGAAAATGCCGGTCGCAGACGCTCCCCTCGCGTCCCATGCGAGTTCGTTGTCGAAGAAGTAGCCGAGAATGGAGCGGTTTTCCTTCTGCGGTGCGCAGAGCCGTGCCGCACATTGATCGCAGTGCGCCGCAAAATCTGGATGAAACACGTTGGGAAAGGCCGAGCCGGGAGTCCCTTCGAACTTGCTGATCGCGCAATCGCCTCCTTTTGCGCAGAAACTCTGACCGACGCCAAGGAACTCGATGTGCACAAGACCGCGATTTCGAAGTTCAGGGGAGCATCCCGCGCCGAGTGCGTTGAAACCCCACGCCTTGAGGCGTGAGAGCGTCTCGGCCTCCCACTCGCCGCGATCCGCAAAGCGCTTCTTCATCTCTTCGTTGTACGGACAGACCCCGAGCGCCTCGCAGAAATGCCCATTCCAGTTGGCATGGTCAACGCCGCGCAGAAAAACCTTACGTCCGTCCGGTCCGACAACCCACCACCTTCCGCTGTCACTCTTGCGGACACTGTAGAAACCGTCATTCGGAGCCTCGTGCTGAGGCTCAACCGCCGCAACTGATATGACTGCGGCGCATATTGCTATGGAGCACTGGATCAAGGGCAATCAGCGGATGACGATTGACGTGCCGGGCTTGCGTGGTGCGGTATAGACGAGCTTGATACCATCGACCACGGCGACCGTACCACATCTGTCGGTGTTGACGAAGGAAAGGTTGTCGGCCAACGTCTGAAGCGCGGCAGCGGAACCCTTTTCGCATTCGATCAGCTTGATGCTTTCCTCGGCATGCTTCCGGCCGAACGCCATCGCGTCAAGCACAATCCCGGCACCGGACGCGGCAGTCATGCCGTCAAGCACGGTGAGCATTGCCGCGTCAGTCGCGTCCGCGCCGGACGGCAGTGTCATCTTGAGATTAGCGCCTGCACCAACGGAAAGCGCCTCGACGACCGTATCGCCAGACAGCGTCACCGCGTAGTCGCCATCGGGCAGGACAACTGCGTCCGACGCGCCAGGGACGTTCGCCGTGGCTTGTTTCCACGCGATCCAGTTCGCGTTTGTGAATATCCCATCGCCCCCATTCCACTTAAATGTCTGTGCATCAAGGCTGAAGCGACGACGGTCAACCTTGTAGTTGTAGGCGACCTTCTCTGGAGTGAATGTATTGCTGTATGTACGAATGGCGAAGATGTCGCCAGTAAAGGCATAATAGCTACCGGACTGGATTCGCCCGCCGATCTGCACATAGCTCGCACCCGGACCCCATGAGTCGGAATACGAGCCATACTGAATCTTTGCGCCATTTGCGTAGGCTGCCTCGCTACCCTCGGTCAAGATTCCTGCCAGAGAATAGCGTCCAACCGTATTTTGCGTGAAATCGGTTGTCGCCCAGTTGTTCCGCCACTGGACGCGATTCCCCGCAAACGCCAGTACCCTGTTGGCAAGACCGGCGCTAAACAGCAAGGATGCCGCGCCGTGATTGGCGTTCATGTACACGACCTCAAGCGTGTTATATGCCTGTGTAGTGGTTCCCGTTGCCGCCATCGTGCTGCTGCCAACGCTCATTAACGCCGTGTCGGTCCAGACGCCAGAGCCGATTGTCAAATCCAAACCGCCGGAAACAAGATTCTTCCAGGTTGTCGCAGAAGAGTCATGAAGCCCCCTGCCGACGTTGTCCGTACCATCCCAGTGCGCGGTCAGCCCTTCCTGAAGGTAGCTTGAGCTTGTCAGGAACCGCTTGCAGTCAATCCGGTGGTTACGCGCCAGTTCGGCTTTCGTAAGACGCCTGTTGTAGAGTCGGATGGCGTACACCTCGCCGTACCACGAATAGGGATTTGACGTGTTCACGCGCCCGCCAATCGTTATGCCAGTCCCTACGCCCCAATTGTTTCCACGTGCACCGTCTTCGCGCTGGTTCGCGTCCTTGAACACGTCCGTCACCTTTCCGTTGTCGTCGTATCGTCCGGCAATGAAATCTATCTCAGATCCCAAAAACGGCTGTTTGACATATTTCGTCACAGTAGATTGGTTATCTGCCGTATCGCCAGAGAAATAGGCGCGCTGATTTCCACTGTCAGAATCGAAAAGGACGAACCGCGTCTTAAGTCCGCTGTGGAACATAATGCGCCCGCTTGAACTCGTCCTCTTGCAGACAACCTCAATTGTCTTGTATTCCGGAGTGACACCGTCCGCAACCGCCGAAACACCATTCACCACAAGTGCCCGCCCCTCCTCGTTCCAGGTTGCGCTGTTCGTGAGCGTCAGGTCATAGGCACCGTTGGGACTGGCAAGGTTCTTCCACGTCGTTGCGGCCGAATCGTGGGCACCCATGCCCGCGTTGTCAATACCGTCCCACTGCACAAGCAGCCCGTCCTGAACATAGTCCGCGCTCGAAGGCAATTGCTCACCAAAACGCGCCAGGTCAATTGCATGGTTTTGGGCGATTTCCTCAGCCGTCAGCTCGCAGTCATAGAGGCGAATCGTCGAAACCTCGCCATACCACTTGTACGCATCGCCAACTCTGTCGCCGATCATGGCCACACGGTCAGGCCAAAAGTCGTTGTCGACCGTTCCGGTCGGACGCACGACGCCGTCGCCGTACACGGATGCAACAGTGGTGTTGACATTCGTGAACACACCCGTCATCGAACGCAGGGAACGCAAGTTATCGTCCTCTGCATGCCATTCGACGCAACGATGCGTCCCCGACTTTGTGCCCGTTGCATCCTTCTGACCCGAGAAATACCCCTTTGAGGCAGTGCCACTGTGGTCGAACACCACAAGCTGGCGCGTCGTTTCGTTTCCGCTTGTAAAGAGAATGCGCCCCGTATTTGACGTCATCCTGAATACGACTTCAATGGTTCTGTATCCAGGCAATTTGTTTTTCCCTACGGCCGAACAACCGTTGACGACTAGGCGATCACCGTTTTTCCAGCAGGCGCTGTTCGTGAGCGTCATGTCATAGGTGCTGCCGGAACTGGCGAGGTTCTTCCAGACCGTCGCGTCCGGGTCGTGCGTGCCCGTACAGACGTTGTCGATGGCGTCCCACTGCGCGATCAAGTTCTCCCGCTTCGCATAGCTTGCGCTGGTGTAGGTGGTGTCGGCAGAAAGCGTCAATGCCAACGCCGCCGAAGAAAAAGCCATCAAAAAGACCTTGCTGTCCATGCGCAGAATTCTCCTTGTTGTGGTTGATTGCAAACGATTATACCAAGATTTATTTCCCTTTTCAATGCCGGAAACCGACATCCTCATTCAAATGAAATCTGCGTTGCGTTCATGGTCGTGGAATCCGAGCCAACGTAGAGGGTGAATGCGCCCGGCTCGACAACGCGCTTCAGATCCTTGTCGTAAAGCGCGAAGGCGTTGTCGCCCAGCGTAAACTCGACCGTCTTTTCTTCGCCAGGCTTTAGCCATACCGAAGTGAATTCCTTCAGCTCGCGTTCGCGCGGCAGCACGCTCGCAACCTCATCCCGCACATACAGCTGCACCACCTCGCGTCCGGCCAC
>JAEEGL013829969.1_pt1 | contig 10534 bp, 8 predicted proteins | sample 9134231 | NCBI WGS metagenome assembly JAEEGL01 (sample SAMN16246548, study PRJNA631951) | gut metagenome | biome: gut microbiome; feature: rumen; material: fiber-attached | host: Bos | place: Iran: Karaj | collected 2018-10
AAAACGAGTAACCAATGAGCAATGCAAACGAATACAACTACTCCCTGCAGCGCTACACCGGCCCTGCAAGCCGCTACACCTGCCCAAACTGCGGCGCAAAGCACTCCTTCACCCGCTACGTCGACGCCAAAGGAGAATTCCTGCACGAGACCGTTGGCCGATGCGACCACGAATCCTCCTGCAACTACCACTACACGCCCCGGGAATACTTCCGGGACCATCCGGAAGCCCGTCCGTCGGGCGAAGACTGGCGCAAGGCCCCGGAGTGGCTCCAGCGCAGCGTCCACCCCTGTCCACCCGTCCACCCCAGTGGACAAGTGGACAAGGTGGACACCATACCGGCCGAGATCGTGGCAAAGAGCCTGCGCCCTTCCGTCCATAGCGACTTCACCCGCTTCCTCGCCACCATCTTCGACCCCATCATCCTCGAAGGCCTGGTCGACGAATACCGCCTCGGCGTCACCCGTGACCGAGCCGTCATCTTCTACCAGATTGACATCCAGGGCCGCGTACGCACCGGCAAGGTGATGAAGTACGATCCCGAGACCGGCCACCGGATCAAGGACGAGAACACCAAAGGCCGCATCACCTGGGTACACTCCCTGATGAAATACTCCGGCCAGCTTCCCCAGGAATGGCAGCTCAGCCAGTGCCTCTTCGGCGAACACCTCCTGCCCCTCTTCCCCGAGAAGCCTGTGGCCCTCGTCGAATCTGAGAAGACCGCCGTCATCTGCGCCGGCCTCATCCCCAAGTTCCTCTGGCTCGCCACCGGCGGCAAATCCCAACTCAACGCCCGTCTGAATGTCCTCAAGGGCCGATCCATCACCGCCTTCCCGGACATTGACGGCTACGAGACCTGGTGCCAGAAAGCCGCGGAATTCCCGGAGCTGGGCATCAAGGTGGCCGACCTCCTCCAGAAACACGGCACCGAGCAGGACCGGATCGACCACATCGACATAGCCGACTGGCTCATCCGGTGGCACCGGACGCCCAATCCCAGGGCCGAAGCCACCTTTGCTGCTGTGGCGCAGTACTTCTCTCCGGAGATTCACGAAGAGATCCGGGCGCTCATACACGACCTGGATCTCGAGTTTGTGGGGGTCGAGAAGATTGAGGAGGAACCGGAGTAAAAAAACGTACTGGACTCCAATTGGACTCCAAGTCTGCCCATTTTATAATGCCTACCTTGCGACCAGATTTCCACAACGGGAATCTGGTTTCTTTTTCTGTGGCCACAAAACAAGAAGCCATTGTTTCACTTAATCCCAGTAAGCAATGGACAAAACAGAAAAAGCCATTACATTCGACAACCTGCCCCAGGCGGTTGCCACCCTGCTCCAAGAAGTCCGGGAACTGCGTTCCCTGACGGAGAATCACACCACCTACGGCGGCTTCTCGCCGTGGATGGATGTGGAGGAACTGTGCGAGTACCTGCCAGGGCATCCAGCTAAATGTACGATATATTCGTGGGTTCAGCAGGCTGTCATCCCTTATCATCGCTGCGGAAAGACTCTTTGCTTCTACCGCCCGGAAATCGACAAATGGATTACGCGTAGGTAACCAAAAAACATATCGGCAACTGAGCCCCCTGAGAACACGTTTTTCAGGGGGTAGTCGTTTCTTCGGGCCGTTTTGTTACTGTAATTTGGCCAAAAAAACTTAAATTTGTAGGTTTAGGAAAACCAATACAGTAACAATCTGAAAGAAACGGCTAAAATGGGTAATAGAAAACCTATACGCGTCATTGACCTCTTTTGCGGTTGTGGCGGTCTTTCTCTCGGTTTTCAGAATGCTGGATATAACATTATTTCAGCTTTTGACTTCTGGGATGAAGCCATAAAAATATACGAGAGGAACTTTAAACACCCGATTGTTAAGAGGGACCTTTCTCAAATCGAAGACATCTCGGACATCGAGTCTTTGCATCCTGATATGATTATCGGCGGTCCTCCTTGTCAGGATTACTCAAGTGCGGGTCATCGTGACGAGACTCTTGGTCGCGCGAATCTGACAATCTCGTTCGCCGAGATCGTCACTCACATTCGTCCGAAGATGTTCTTGATGGAGAATGTTCCAACCATCCAGAAAAGCGATAAGCTCCGCATAGTCACACAGATGTTTAAAGCTGCCGGCTACGGTCTTTCCAAGAAGGTCCTCGATGCCAGCAGATGTGGCGTTCCTCAGAAAAGGAAGCGATTCATTATGGTCGGGATGTTGGGCGAAAAAGATGGATTCCTTGATCAAATACTTGAGTCGCATTTAAGTGATAAGAGCATGACCCTTCGGGATTATTTCGGTGATTCCTTGGGATTTGAATACTACTTCCGTGTCCCTCGGTCTTATAGTCGTCGCGGTGTTTTCAGTATTGATGAGCCTGCAATGACAGTTCGTGGTGTAGATCGCCCCGTCCCGTCCGGCTATAAAGGACACCCGGGAGACCCGATTCCACTTAATAGCAGCATTCGTACGCTTACGTATCAAGAACGCAGTTGGATACAGACATTTCCAAAAGATTTTGACTGGGGAGAAGGCAGTAAAACCAACTTGAACCAGGCTATTGGGAATGCCGTTCCGGTTAAGCTTGCCGAATATGTTGCAAATTGTTTGTTGGAGTATTTGAATGGCAAGGTTAGTTGACTTGTTTTCTGGCTGCGGAGGCTTGAGCCTCGGTTTTCAGCAAGCCGGATTTGATGTTGTGGCCGCCTACGATAATTGGCAGCCGGCTATAGATATATATCGTTCCAACTTTAATCATCCCATCTACAAGAAAGATCTTGCGCGGGAAGATATTGTTCCGGAATTGGTGGCACTCCATCCTGACATTATTATTGGCGGTCCCCCTTGCCAAGATTTTTCGATTGCCGGGAAGAGGGAGTTCGAAGGGAAAAGAGCCAACTTGACTCGCATATATGGCAATATTATAGCCGCAGTCCGTCCTCGTTGGTTCGTAATGGAGAATGTGTATAACATCGAGAAATCGCCTATCTTCGAAGAAGTGATAGGTATCTTCAGGGCGGCCGGTTATGGCATAACAAAACGTGTATGGGATGCCAGTTATATGGGCGTTCCACAGATGCGCCGCCGTTATTTTGTGATAGGCCGTCTTGATACCCCTGATGACTTCTTGCTGGAACCCTTGTTAGCCGGTTTATCAGAGCAAAGGATGACTGTTCGACAGTACCTTGCTGACAGGCCTCTTGATACAGAATACTATTATATGCACCCGCGCAGCTATGCTCGCCGTGCTATCTTTTCAGTTGATGAACCCAGCTCGACTATTAGAGGGGTAAATCGTCCAATTCCGGATGGCTATCATTTTCATCCTGCCGACAAGACCTTCAACATTGCAAATGTGAGAGCTTTGACGTCAGCTGAAAGGAGTTACATCCAGACTTTCCCTCCCGAATTCGTCTTTGTTGGAGCAAAGACTGACATTGAACAGGCTATCGGGAATGCTGTTCCCGTAAAAATGGCCGAGTACATTGGAACAAGGATCATTAATTACATGCGCGAGAATGATTAATCAGGACGCAACAGGTTTTTCCATCGGGGATCTTGAGTTTCAAGGTTATGCCAATACCACCGCTCGGCTGCTCTCCAGTCTGAGCATTGGGGATACGACCATAGCCAAGATAGTCGATCGCATTAACCAAGGAGACAATGGCCCCCTCCCTGTTTACAGACGGGCTGTTATTCTGTGTACGGATAGTGATGACTATTTGCCAACGATTGAAAAATCTCTTCAGTCTTATCCTCTTGGCATTGTCATTCAACCCCAGCAGATAGTTGTCATACGTCAGTCCGAGTCACCTGTTGCGGTCCCTTACGATCAAGTTGCAGAAAACCTTTCTCTCTTTTCGTCTCTGTTCTCATACCAAAACAACAAGAGAGACAAGTACTTGACGCTGGAATTCGACCAGCTCGTAGAGTCTTTGAACCGGGCGTTAATTCTTGACGGCAATACGGCGCGGGATACTCAGACATTCATATTCAATCTTCTCTACATTACTCATTTCTCCACGATATTGGAGGAGGATATAATAGAAAAGAACCTTTCGGATCAGTTGATGGAAGATGAAATCAAGCTTGCAAACATCCTTGATTATTATAATTCTTCCGAAATACCTTTTCTTCGCCAAGTCAGCTCTCCTTTGCATTATTCCAAAGAGGCTCTCAGGTACATCTTCGCCATCCTAAAGTTCGACACTCGACTTATTGATGTTGAACTTCTCACTTCGCTAATCTACAAGATGACGAATTCAGAGGACTCGGGGCTATTCGGTCATCAAACATCTTTTGAAAATGTCAATAAGCTACTCCAGCCATTTGTGTTCGACGGACTGAGGAAGAGGATAGACGAAGCGTCAAAGGATGAAATTACCCAGGTAATCGACGACATATATAATCTCCAGTTCTTCGATCCGACCAATGGGCCTGGGTGCTTCCTTGCCGCCGCCTATTCCGGTTTAAATGAGATATTAAGGGACATTGAACAAAGGTTCGGGGTAAAACGGGACGCACTCTTGCCTTTATCCAACTTTGTTGGTCTTGTGTCTAATGAGCTCACAAGGGACCTGACCACACTGGCTCTCGTATTTGCTCATACCACAGAGTCGCTTCGTTTCTCAAATCTTGTCTTCCCGTCCATGATGCAACTGCAACAGGACCTTCGTGTCTTTATTGGCGATGAGCTAAGCGAAGATTGGGGGCAGTATGTTCATCCTCAAGAAGGACTGTATGTGATTGGTAGTCCCCGTTTTCTTGGAGCACACCGGAATCTACCAGTTGTCGAGAAAGAAAAAATGCAACGTATTTTTGAATCTCAGACACTCAACTCGGCGGACTATTGTTCAACCTGGCTTGTAAAGTCAGCAAAGTTTATCCAGAATACACCCGCTAAAGCAGCCTTTGTTTTAACCAATTCTGTATCACAAGGCGTTCAATCCACTTTTATCCTGGACAAGGTTAATGAGTTCGGCTGTGAGTATGTTTATGCCTATCGATCATTCAAGTGGAAAACGAACAATGACAATACGGGCGTGACTGTGGTTATCATTGGAATTTCTGCCTTAGGAGCCACACCGAACAAGCTTATCGTAGATGATGGCAAAAGTATTGAATGCGAACGTATCGGTGCCACACTTATACCTAACATTGACATTAGGGTAAAGAAAAGGAAAAAACCTCTGTCCCCATATCTCCCAGATATGAGGAAAGGGAATATGCCAGATGGAGCAACAGCTCTTCAATTCACATCCGCTGAAAGGGATGTTTTTCTTGAAGAGTATCCTGAAGCAGAACATTTTATACGACCACTATACGGAGGTGACGAGTTCGTGAAATCTACGCCAAAGTGGGTCTTGTGGATACCTGATAAAGAACTTGACGACGCGATGAAAATTAAAGGCATCGCGGATAGGATAGAACAGGTACGGACAACACGAAATGCTCCTGGCTCCACGGCATCAGAGAAAAGCCGCGAGAATCCACATAAATTCAGGGAGACAAATATGACATCTAAAGGTAAGGTGTCAATTGTCGCTCCTTGCGTTACTTCTGAAAAGAGGGCATATTTCCAAATGGGAATACTCGATTCCAACGCTATCGTTAACAACAATGTCAGTGTAGTGTTTGATGGCGATATCTGGCTTCTTGCTCTTCTTGAGTCGAGAATGCACATGGTTTGGGTCAAGAGTTGTTGCGGTGGCCATGAAACGAGGCCCAGATATTCATCCGAGTTATGCTATAATACTTTCCCAGCCCCTGTTCTCAATAAACGTCAGAAAGATATTCTGGCAAATCTTTCCATTACCCTTCTTGAAGTGCGGGAGAATTATTGCGACCGGTCTTTGGGAAATCTGTATGACAATATGCCGCCTGAGCTCGCCCGGGTTCACTATTGGATTGATGCGACTGTCGACTCACTATATCGAAGCAAACCTTTTGACAGTGACGAGGAACGACTACTGTGGCTCCAGAACTTGTATAACGAAATGATTGAGAATGAATAACTTTTTTGAAACTCAGTATGACCATAACGGCCGTAGCATTACGACCGATGAACTTGGTATGCGCGAGATGCAACGCCGTGTTTATGAAAAGTATGATTCCCAATATCTGCTTTTGAAAGCACCGCCAGCATCCGGCAAGTCCAGAGCATTGATGTTTGTTGCTCTTGAGAAACTACGTTGCAAACAAGTCAAGAAAGTTATTGTTGCAGTTCCTGAGCGTTCTATTGGCAAATCTTTCGCCTCGACAGATTTGGTCAGCAACGGATTTCATAGCAACTGGGTTGTGACCAGGAGATACGATCTATGCACGCCAGGCGGTGAGCCAATGAAGACCACGACTTTTGCCGAGTTTATGGATGACCCGGATGAGACAGTCCTTCTTTGCACTCATTCCACTCTCCGTTTTGCCTATGACAAAATTGGTAGTGAAAAATTCAATGATTGTCTCCTCGCTGTCGACGAATTCCATCATGTGTCTGCCGAAGCAGACAGTAAGCTGGGAGAGCTTTTACGAGCCGTCATGAATGAGACGAACGCACATATTCTGGCTATGACAGGCTCATACTTCCGCGGGGACTGTGTCGCTGTCCTTAGCCCTTCAGACGAGCGCAGGTTTACCAAGGTCACGTACAATTATTATGAGCAGTTGAATGGTTATCAGTACCTCAAATCTCTGGGCATTGGTTTCCATTTCTACAACGGCGTCTATCTTAACGCTCTTAAGGACCGCAGTGTTCTTGATCTCAATAAGAAGACAATCATCTATATCCCGAATGTAAATTCCGCGGAATCCACAAAAGAAAAACTGATGGAAGTGGATCATATCCTTGGTTGTATTGGCACTTATCAGGGAATAGATGATTCCGGAATCTATCACGTTAAGAGTGAGGACGGTCGAGAGCTTAAAGTAGCGGACCTGGTTGACGATACAGATTTTGAGCAACGGGAAAAGGTGATGGCATATCTCAGGAATGTGAAAAAGCCTGAAGACATTGACATTATCATCGCTCTGGGTATGGCAAAAGAAGGCTTTGACTGGCCATTCTGCGAAACTACACTGACTATTGGATACCGTGGCTCCCTTACAGAAATTGTCCAAATTATTGGAAGATGCACTCGAGATAGCTCAAACAAGGACCACGCTCAATTCACGAATCTTGTCGCAGAGCCTAACGCAAACCGCGAGGAAATCGTAGAAAGTGTAAATAATATCCTCAAGGCAATTACCGCTTCCCTTCTTATGGAAGAGGTCATTGCGCCCAAATTCAATTTCCAGCCAAAGAACCTGAATCCTGACGGAACCGGCACCGATGAAGAAGGTGGATTTGATGATGGTCGTGGTCATACGGTTTTCATCGACGGTTTCCGCGGAATTAAGTCCGAACGGGTAAAAGACATTATCGAAAACGACATCGTTGACCTTAAAGCTAAGATTCTCCAAGACCCAGATGTACAAAAGGCCATTGGGCAAAATGTCCCTGCTGAAACCATCAACAATGGTCTTATACCCAAGGTTATCCGGAATGTATACCCTGATCTTGACGACGCCGCAACGAAGGAATTGAGCACCTACGTTGTCATAGATACTGTATTGTCCCATAAGGATGTGAAAGATATCAACGGTCAAAAGTTCCTGGAGTTTGCCAATAGGCTCATCAATGTCAACGAACTGAATCTCGATTTGATCTATTCCGTCAATCCCTTTATGGATGCATACGAGGTGATGTCAAAATCTCTTGATGCCAGAGTATTCAAGTCGGTCCAAACCTATATCCGTTCACTTAGAATAGATGTGACTGAGGACGAGGCGCGTGTCCTATGGCCAAAGGTCACGGAGTTTGCGAAGAAATTCCAGAGGGAACCGAGCCTTGATAGTGTTGATCCCTATGAACAGCGTTTGGCAGAGGTGCTTCTTTATGCAAAAAGACGAATGTTAGAAAAGAATGGCTGAGACTAATTTTCTTGATTTCCTATCCGAGAATGATCCTTTAGGCCTTTTGGCTGAAAAAACCAAAATACGCCCTAAAGCGAGGAATTCTGTGCTGGTCAATAACTTCGAAGAAATCGTTTCTTTCTTCGAAGAGCATAACCGTGAACCACAAGACTCGACAAAAGACATCAAGGAATTCCAGTTGTTCTGCCGTTTGAAAGCCATTCGTTCAAGTGCCGACAAGGTCAAGAAGCTTAAAGATTACGACTTGTATGGGCTTCTGAACAAAGATGGCGTATTGGATATCCCCCTGGAAGACATATTATCGGATGATCCGTGTGGTCTGTTAGGAAATGATTACGACGAGTCCATCTTCTCGCTGACTAATGTTCGTAAATCAGACCGGATCTCACCGGACTACATTGCCAGAAGAAGATTCTGCAAGGACTTCGAAACATATCAACCCATGTTTGAGACCTTGCGTCAAGACCTTGAGAACGGGCGCAGGAAACTTGCCGTTTACAATTCGCAGCAGCTGGCCCCCAATAATTTCTACGTTCTTGGAGGAGTAATTCTCTATCTTAAGTCCGTTGAAGGAAACGTAGCAAATTATCAGTATCAGAGTGGAGACCGGCGGCGTTTTGACGGCCGTACTGAGTGCATTTTCGACAACGGGACCACATCGGATATGTTGTTCCGTTCGCTTGACAAAGCACTTCAGAGAGATGGATATGCAATTTCCGATTACATCGAAGATGTCTCTCTTGATAGCGATTCCGTATCAGACAAGGATTTGCCTAAGGGTTATGTATATGTCCTTCGCAGCCGTCATTCTAAGCTTAGAAATGTCCCTGACATCTACAAGATAGGAAGTACGAATACAACCGTCTCTGACAGAATACGTAACGCCGTTAACGAACCTACGTATTTGTACGCTGGCGTTGACATTGTAGAGACGTATCGTTGTTTCAATATTCAGGCACGGGAGCTGGAAGATCGTCTGCATACTTTCTTTGACCAGGTAAGGCTCAACATCAATATACCTGACGAAAAGGGAGCGGTCATTTCGCCACGTGAGTGGTTCTGCGTTAGTCTTGAAGCTATTAGCGAGGCTGTTAAGTTGATTCTGCTTGGGACTATCCAAGATTATGTTTATGATCCTGACACCCGAAAAATCATAGCTAAAAAAGCGGCTATTAGTGAAAGTCCCTTCTCTGCTGATGGAGTGACTCCTTTCGCAAATGCTGCGACTGTCAATATTGAGCATTTTACCAATCAAGGGACCTTCAATGACTTCTCCGGTGCGAGCATTTTCTTCCCTGGGAAAAGCATTTCGTCAGATAACCCTCCGCAAATTCAGTAATGGCACATATTCAGAACTTTCAAGCACAACCTGGCAGTACTTTCAACGACAATTCTGGCTCCGTTGTTACCATTAGTCCCCAAGGAACGACGATCAATCAAACCAAGGTTAGTCCTGAAGAGGCAAAGCCAAATATAGAAGTCCAAGATAGTCCATTGTATTTCGATGAATCTTCTGTGGACAAAGTCGACCTTATCCGCATTCTATACGCAATGTGGAAACTTCATTTCTTCAAACTGAATAATGGAAAGGATGCTCCCGAGAAGGTTGTATTTGAAACATTCAGCAAGGTCCTTCACACTGAAATGAAACGTCCATCAAACAATCTTGGTGCTACACGTTCAAATAAAGGTGAAACGACTGACAACTTCAAAATCTTCAAGGACTTGAAAAAAGAGATTGAGAAGTTTGAGAGCGGCGAAAAGTAGTCTCTGAAATAGTTTAACGTCGCTTAAAACCAATTTCTTCCATCAGTGCTTGCTGCCTTTGTTTGGCGGCTTTAAGTTCCTTACTCCTCTCCTCCTTTTGGGCCCGTCGTTCAACACGGTGCCGGCGATAAATGTCACCGTTTGCGATGATCTCAGCGGAGACACGCTCTACCGTGCCATCGAACTTGGCTTTCACCAACTCGCATTCCCAGACAATAATTACGTACCACCCTTTAGCTTCCAATTGACGCCATACCTCCTGGTCTCGTGACTGATTCCGCGCCACTTTATTTACCCAAAACTCCGTGTTTGTCTTTGGGACCGTATACTCTTTACATCCCTCATGGCCATGCCAAAAACACCCATGCACGAACACCACGGTCCGGTGCTTCGGCAGTACAATATCCGGGGAGCCTGGCAGGCCTTTGACGTTCACACGGTACCGGAATCCACGCCTCCAGAGGGCACGCCGCAGCGCTATCTCTGGCTTCGTATTCACGGAGCGGATATGCGACATCAATTCGGATCTCTCCTCTGTTGTCAATCGATCGGCCATGATTTTGGGGACTTCCAAATACAAAGTTAAAAAAACTTTTCGGCAGTACTGTCCAATAGGATTTAACGGGGTACAACGGAGTTTGCGCCCTCGCCATACCTATTTCGTTTCTCGCTGATTTTTCGTAACTTACAATCAGAAACCTAAACGAAAAACCAGCTATGAAAATCCTCATCGACAACGGCCACGGCATCGAGACGCCGGGCAAGCGCTCTCCCGACGGAGTGCTCCGGGAATACGCCTGGA
>JAEEGL013996228.1_pt1 | contig 10534 bp, 8 predicted proteins | sample 9134231 | NCBI WGS metagenome assembly JAEEGL01 (sample SAMN16246548, study PRJNA631951) | gut metagenome | biome: gut microbiome; feature: rumen; material: fiber-attached | host: Bos | place: Iran: Karaj | collected 2018-10
AACATCCGAAGGATACCCGATAACAATATCATATAAGGTCTTATCGCCATCCTTTATCTCACCGACCTTCTTATCCATGCCTCCTGCATATTCGGACGGTTCGTCATATGCATACACAGAGAAAGCATAACCGCCGAAATCAGCCTCCCTGGCTTCCCTGTCATACACGATAAAACCGTTTCTTCTGCTCTCAACAACACTGCTGTCCTTAACATCATCCGGCAGTTCCATCGTGAATATCTCATTGTCCGCTTCACGGTTTAATGTTACGTTATCTCCGTATATTGTCTCGAAATCCTCACACATGGAAATAGTTTCCATCCCGTGTTCATCACAGAACTCCACAAGCGGATTGACTTTATCCATGTTTCCGTATTCTCTCTCGAAATCGTCACACAGGACAATGTATGCCCTGCTCTCATATTTATCATTGTTGACAGTGTACTGGCACATGGACAGATCGCCTGTACTGTTTCCGAAGGCAATTACAGGAACCTTCCCTATCTCCTCGGCGATCTCGCTTACCTTGTTCATCTTTACGGTCTTGGTAACAAGCTTCCCTCCGCGGATCACCACATCATCTTCTGCGTAAAGATAATCCATTCCATCTGTAACACCCTGACCCGAAGCCAAATTCGTATAAGTCATTCCGATAACTCTCTCTGGCGGTATCGGAAGTTTATCCTCGATCAGCGCCCTGCACAGAATTCTGTCCGATCCGCTGACTATATAGCATTCGAAATCATTCGCATCAAGATATTCAACCAGGGACACCATGGGCTTATAGAATGCATCGCCTCTTTTCAGGTTATTGAAGCCCTCCGCTTCTGAATTCATGAATTCTTTTGTGTATTCAATAAACTCATCTATGGTCATACCCTCGTAGGCTCTTCCGGCATATTCGGCATGTATTCTTTCCGGGGAGTCGGGCATCTTAAAGCCTCTTACACCCTCCTCCAGTTCGGCGGCAAACTCCTTCACTTCATCCGGAGCTTCATATGTCTCATCATACAATGCCCTGTGTATGAACATCATATATTCGAAGTATGACGGAAAAAGCTCCCCGATAAGAGTACCGTCCATATCAAATACCGCCACTCTGTCCTCTTCCGGGATATAATCGGGAGAAGTCTCATCAGTGACTCTTTCCACATAATCCTTTATCGAGGCCGCAGCTTTTGAATCTTCAGTCCAGTATTCAAGAACAGCTTCCTTTACTTCGCCCTCCTGCTCTGCAATCTCACTGCCACCTTTTGATGGGTTTACATAATTAATATTTATGTCGCCCATATCACTGCAGCCCGTAAGCACGGCTGCCATACCTGTCGCGCACAGTGCACACAGTATACTTCTTTTAAAACCATCTGCCTTCACCTATCTTACCCTCCTGTTTTTTATTATTTTCCTGTGACTGTTCAGATCCTACAGATCACTGTAAAATGTATCAATGTTTTCAGGCGGAAGGCTTACAGGATCCCAGCCGTAATCCTGAAATGCACTGATATCAAGATCGTTTAACGCAACGTAATTTGCGATTATCTGTGCCCGTGTCTGTTCCTTTAATTCATCATCGCCTATTACGGCGGTCACCTCATCATATCTGTCGCCGAATATCTTTTTGGCACTTGGCGTGTAGTCGGATCCGTCGGCAACAACATCCATACCGGAAACCTCATATCCCTCGTCGGTCTTTTTCATATGAACCACTCCCGGATAACTTCCGCCCGATTTACATTCCAGAATATCCCGGTTAAGGCTGTAATTGAATATCAGGAAATCTCCGTAAACCTTCATATCGTCATCATCACTCTCATCAATATATGCGATCACCGGGCAGGGAATACTTACATCAGCCTTATCGTAATCCTTACTGAGTTCATCCGTAAGGTATGTATACAGCTCATAATAGAAGAGCTCAGGACCCGGATACTCATAGGCGGGAAGCTCTGCCCCCGACGTATCCTCTCCGCTCATTGTAAAGATGATAAGCGGCTTTGTCTCTCTCTCCGAAAGCAGTGCCAGGAACTCTTCCTCACCACCTTCAAAATCCTTATCATGATCATAGTCATTTGTTTCCCTCAAAAAGCCGGCGAGCTCATTCGAACCGTCATTTATCCCATCGGTAACGAAATCCTTCTGCATAACCGCACCTGCTTCATTAAGGAAATAGGTTTCGTATGTATGGTTGTCTCCCGCATACACTATGCCGTCCTCAAGCCTTAAAGGATACGCCGAACCGTTTCCGCTGATACTTGACATATAACCCGCCTTCCCGTCCTTCATATGATACAGCGACATATTACATGCACTGTGATCTGCTTCAAAAACAAGATCGGTTACGGCCAGCAGTTCATCATCACTTCCATACATCTTTATATAAGCATAGCCCTGACCTTCTTTAAGCTTGGAGATCGCATCTTCATAATCGGCAAACTCATAAAGGCCTGACTGTTCCTGAAGGAAATCCTCGGGGAAGGGATCGTAATCTTCTTCCTCAGTTATGTCAACCATTTCGATTTCCGGCTCCTCTGTTTCCTCAGGTTCTTCAACCTCTTCCACTACCGGACCGTCGTCTTCATCCAATGCAGCATCCTCCGTAACGGTTTCCTCTGCAGGCTGATCCGTTTTCTTTCCGCATCCCGTAACAGCCAGCAACGATACACCGATCAAAAAGATCAGCAGTCTCTTTCGCATAATCATCCCTCCCTTCATCATTTGTCATAAGGGGTACCGCTTGCGGTGGATTCCTTATGACGGTTCTCAACTTTCATAATCTGCTTTACACTACCATCATGACACATTCAATACCGACGTAAGAAATTCTATTCGCTTATCCAGAGCGTTCTTAAAGACACCGCTGTCTTTAGCCATATCAAAAGAATGAACGGTCCCCTTTGTTTCGTTCAAAATCACCTTACAGCCGGCTTTTTTCAACAATCCAGCATATTCAACACCCTCATCATGAAGGGCGTCAAATTCCGCCGTTTCTATATAAGCCGGAGGCAGGCCGGAAAGAGAGCCCGCTTCAACGGGAGAAATGTAGTATTTCCCCGCTTCCTCTTTATTTACCCTGATTATCTTCTTGAATGCCCTGATCGCTACGCTGTTTATCACGGGAACGTCTGTGTATTCAGCCATCGACCTTGTATTTCCCCGTGTATCCAGGCTCGGATACAACAGAAGTTGACCGGCAGGCTTATTTATTCCCCTGTCTCTTGCCATCATGCATACCGCTGCTGACATAGTACCTCCCGAGCTGTCACCCATAACTGCAATGCGATCGGGATCGACATGATACCTTGCGGAATTACCGATCAGATAACTGTATATCTCAAACGCCTGAACATGCTGTAAGGGAAGCTCACTCATCGGTGCCAGATCATAATGCACCATGAAAACCCTGCATTTCACTCTTGTCGCAACAGTAGCTGCAAGTCTGTAATGATACGGCAGTGCCGGAAAGAGATAGGCTCCTCCGTGATACAGTATAACAGCCGGCAGCAGTTCATCGAAATGCCCCTTGGGAACGTATTCAAGTACAGGTATCCTCTCAGTCGGAAAAGAGGTACACGGAAATGAATGGCTTGTTATACTGTACTCATCTGTAGAACTCTGTTTCCTGACAAGCTTGCCGTACATCATCTGTATCAGCTTGATCTGGAACCTCGTTTTGGCCACAGGGATCTTATTAAGCATCTCCAGTTCGGGATCGATATTGTATTTATTCCCTGCGACTTCCTTTTTCCTGCCGAATGAAGCAAATATTATAAGCTCCGTCTTTTCCGGCATTACAAAAACACGGATATCATCCGTAAGATTTGCAATTATCGATCTGCTTATCTCAAACCAGTCCTCATTTCCGTCTTTGTCAAGACGGTCAAAGGACGATATGTTATACGCCTCCATAGTCCAGACATATGCATCTTTTTCATCATTCATCCCGGCTTCACAAAGGACCTCTTCCGAAGCCTTCTGAACGCCGATCTTATCAAGTATTTCACCGGCTCTGCCAAGAGCTTCATAGCTGTTGCCCAACAGATATTTTATCTTACCGGTCACTCCCTCGGTCGCGGCCGGGTTGTTTTCGTTATTCAGGCTGCCTTTGTACCCGTCGTCAAAAGTAAGCCGGATAATACACGAAGTTTTTTCACCTTCGATTCCGAAAGTACACTGCCTGTCATCACCAAGGAGCCGGAGCATCTCCAGGGTCTCTTCCACGATCAGTCTCAAATGAAGGCTGTCCTTGCCGGTAAGCTTATTTAACCTTGAGTAATCTTCAGCAAGGGTAAACACCTGCTCCATGTTGCTTTTCCCGTTAATCCTTATCTTCTCTGTATTTACTTTTGTGTCCATATTATTTATGATCCTTTCGCATTTTACATGATTAATAGGGTGCGGCACCGGCCACACCCTATTTTATTTGTCTCTTTTATGCAAGACCCGAAAGAACCCCTTTAAGCTCATTGTTATTGATGGTCTCCATGTAATACTCTGCATTTCCGGTATAAGCCCACTGACCGGACAGCTTGGCCCACTCAGCCGCACTAAATGTGCCGGTTACTCCGGTCTTATCGGTAAAGGTCACATTACCAAAAACATCCTTTACTATCTTGCCATGAAGAGCGGCTTCCTCTCTTTCCTTTCTCTTTTTCCTTTCTTCCTCACTTTCATGACCGCCGCTTATCTGCTCCAATTCGACATCATTGAGCAGTTTATCGCTCTTATCCATTTCAATACCCTCCTTCCGTCACTAACATCGGCTTTCGTGATTTCCTACATTTATTTATACGTTAATTTCTGTAAAATGGCAAGGTAAAAGTAAAAAAAACACCACGGAACATACTTTCCGCGGTGCTCATAATATGTTTTTATCGATCATGCTTTAGCTTCGAAGAAGCAGCCTATCCTGCCTACCTCTTCCTCCTCCTTTTCTCTCAATAATCCATCATATACTGATCTTCTTTTCTTTCTGTCCTCTTCCCTGTCATCATCCCTGCGCCTGTAAAAGTCCTTAAAAGATGCTGTTGCCACGACAGCCGGTATATCAGGTGCAGGTGGCGGCGGCGGAAGAACATATTCAACTCCTACCATATTGATCATAGGATCACCTCCCCCCATTGTCAGAAAATTATCCTTACCCCGTCTTGTTATTATCCTCCCTTATGTCTTTCTGTTCTCATCTTATATATCGGCAGATTTATGTTTTTAGTTTAATGCTCCCCCTTTTGTACAATACCTTGACAGAATAAAACAAACAACCCTGCAGGTCATGGCTTTAACCAATGACTGCAGGGTCTAAACTGTTCAGATAATGAAATTCATTTCCTTGATCTGTTCTTAACCGAAAGAAACAGCAACTGCCTTATCATCCCTTATAACCGATCTCGTCGGCAAGCTTCTTCTCGATAACAACTATGGCATCGCGGTGAAGACGCATGAATGTTGCGGGGCACTTGGGATCGATCTTGTCATCAAGGAGCAGCTTCTTTGCTGCATCCTGCTTGTTACCGTTGATTATCATAAGCAGTGTCTTTGCCTTCATGATACTACCCATACCCATGGTAACCGCATATCTCGGAACCTCATCACGGCTTGCAAAGAACCTTGTGTTTGCGTCGATAGTGCTGTCCTCAAGCGTTTCCTTGTGAGCCTTCTCGTACAGGAATTCACCGGGCTCATTGAAACCGAGATGACCGTCGGGGCCTACTCCGAGTACCTGAATATCTATATCCGTCTTATCAAGTATATCATTGAATTCCTTAAGATTAGCTTCTACATCTCCCGTACCCTTAGCCACATAGGTGTTGGCCTTGTCAATATTTATATGATTGAACAGATTGTCATCCATGAAATATCTGTAGCTCTGCTCATGAGTCGGCTCAAGTCCCACGTATTCATCAAGATTAACCGAATGAACCTTTGAAAAATCCAGACCTTCTTCCTTACATCTTCTTGCAAGTTCCTTATACATTCCAACAGGTGACGATCCCGTTGCAAGTCCCAATGTACAGTCGGGCTTCTCCCTTACGAGTTTCTCGATAACGTCCGCTGCTGCCTTGGCTCCTTCTTCGTATGTGTCTGCCACTATAACCTTCATTTTTCTCCTCCTTTGTCCTTTGCCCTTTGTCATTAATCGTTGTACTTTATAACTATCTTCCTTGCTTCCTTATAGATGGAATTGGCGGGTATGACACCGCGCACACATGAAACCGGATATACGTTGCTGTCCCTTCCTATAACCGTTCCGGGGTTAAGTACCGTGTTACAGCCTACCTCTACCCTGTCACCCACAAGGGCTCCTACCTTTTTGCGTCCCGTCTCTATAAGTTCACCCTCATTCTTTATTACAACAGGCTTCTTGTCCGACTTCACATTACTGGTTATGGAACCGGCACCCATATGTGCCTTGTAGCCGAGAATAGAATCTCCGACGTAGTTGTAATGAGGAACCTGAACATTGTCAAACAGTATCACATTCTTTAATTCGGTCGAATTACCAACAACACAGTTATCTCCAACAAGTGCCGAACCCCTTATGAAGGCTCCCGGCCGTACCTCTGTACCATGACCTATGATACACGGACCGGCTATGTAGTTGTTCGGATAGCGCTTGACATCCTTGGCGATCCATACATCCTCCTCGGGATGATCGTACTCCTCATCACTCAGTGTGGGGCCTATTTCAAGAATAAGATTCTTTATTCCCTCGAGAGCCTCCCATGGATATGTAAATTGCTTAAGGTAGTCTGCCGCCTTTGTGTGCGACAGATCATATAAATCATTTACTGTACAGTTCATACTCTTTTTCCTCCTATCTTACCTTTATAAGATGACCTGAAGTCTTCATTGCATCTATTATCTGATCCACGCACTTCTCACAGTCCTTATAGGTTGACGCCTCGGACATAACCCTGAGTACCGGTTCCGTTCCCGAAGCACGGAGGAGCACTCGTCCCTCATTGCCAAGATATTCAGTCGTATCATCAACAGCCTTCTTAACCGCAGGATCGTCAAGAGTCTTTTCCTTGTCATCAACCTCAACATTCTTAAGAACCTGAGGATACATCCTTACCTCCGATGCAAGAACGGAAAGAGGAAGCTGTGTCTCTACCATGACTGTCATAAGCATTATCGCCGTAACCAGACCGTCACCTGTGTGTGCATACTTCCTGAAAATAACATGGCCGGACTGCTCACCGCCGAGCATATGGTTGTTTTCTTTCATGTTCTCATACACAAACCTGTCACCGACCTTGGTCTTCTCATAGTTTATTCCCGCATTGTCGAATGCCTTGTAAAGACCGAAGTTGGACATGACAGTCGTAACTACCGTATTGCTCGGGAGCATTCCCTTACTCTTAAGATGCTTGGCACAGATATACATGATCGTATCGCCGTTCACGACATCACCGTATTCATCCACAGCAAGACATCTGTCAGCATCACCGTCGAAGGCAAAGCCCACATCAACCTTGTTCTCGCGGACATATTTCTGTAATCCCTCGATGTGAGTCGAACCGGCGTTTGCATTGATATTGATACCGTCCGGTGTATTGTTCATCACGTAATTCTTTGCTCCGAGTGCATCGAATACCGCACGGCCTATCATCCATGCGCTTCCGTTGGCGCAGTCAAGTGCCACCTTACGGTTTTCAAAGGAAACGGGAGCTATCGATGTAAGATAGCCGATGTATCTGTTTCGTCCCGAATAGAAATCAATAGTCTGACCGATCTTATCATCCGTTGCGGGCTTAACATCATCTATCTCACCGTCGATAAAGCGCTCGACCATATCCTGGACCTCATCCTCCATCTTCTCACCTTCCGCATTGAGAAGCTTGATACCGTTATCATAGAACGGATTGTGGCTTGCCGAGATCATGATGCCGCAGTCAAAGCCCTCGGTCCTTGTAATATAGCTCACACACGGTGTTGTGGTTACATGCAGCAGATATGAAAAGCCGCCCGTTGAAGTAATTCCTGCAGACAGTGCGTTCTCATACATATACGAAGAACGTCTTGTATCCTTTCCGATAACGATCTTAGCCGGTTTCTCCTTGCTGTAATACCATCCGAGGAACTGCCCTATCTTAAAAGCATGTTCTGCAGTCAGTACCACTCCTGCCTTTCCACGGAAACCGTCAGTACCAAAGTATTTACCCATAGTCCTACTCTCCTTCTTCTTAAGGTCGGAACCTGTGTTCCTTGCCTCTCTGGTTCTGCCGTCATACGGGCGGGCGGTTCCTTCAGGAATAAGCCACAGCTTCCCTTCCTTTTTGGCGCCTTCGATCTTACCGTCGCGACACAGCATCGTAATACGCCTCTCCGTCATATCCCATTTGACAGCTGCTTCATGAACATCAATGAATTTCATTTAATCTCCCTTTTCTGATCTGTCATAAGGGTACCGCGTACAGGACTGTTGCAGATCACCTTTCCTGACATACAAAAACCGCGGTACAAATAAAACATCAACATATGTCATGTTATATTTGTACCGCAGGTTTAATCATTTGTCAAGTTATATTTTCTTTTTTATGTCAAGTTACTTTTCGATATCTTGATATTTCCTATCCGGTATCTTGACATATGAACAAAACAGCAAGAGATATCAATGCCTCTTAAAAGCATCACTTCTAAGCACCCTTATCATTCACTCTCAAGTCGTCCCGGATCCACGAATGCCCAATATGCAGGCTTGGGTTCGTAGTTTCCGTCAAAGAGCAGGGGGCAGTGCTTCATCCTCCCGTCAGTCCCTCCTCCCGCATCGTTCCAGGTCTGAAGCCACGAATCGGGATCTATAACACCCCAGGTTGTTATCCCGGCAACATCGACGCCTTCCGCCTCTGCCTCCTTCATGGCTTCATACCATGCAAGATAGTACTTCGCCTGTATGTCATATTCCTTCTCAAGGACAGCATCGGAAATACTCACATCCATGGTCGCACGGACATCCATCTCGGTAAACATGACCTTATCGACCACCTCACCGTATTTAAGGATCGCCGACTTAATCTCGCGGGCACCCGGCTTATTGATATTGTAATGGCCCTGCATTCCAAAGCCGTCTATCCGGGCTCCGGGAGCGTCCTTAACAGCATTGATCAGGCTGATTATACCCTCCATCTTCGAAGGAACACACTCATTGTAATCATTGTAATAAAGGTCAAGATCAGCCGGAGCATATCTGTTGGCATACGTGAATGCATTTATAATGAACTCATTACTCTGATACACCTTCCACCACGTTGATTTCGTGGAATGCACGGGATCATCAAGGCTGTCGTTTCCGTTCTCTGTGTCACTCCTGTATTTACCCGTTGCATCCGATACCGCTTCATTCACTACATCCCAGCCGTAAAACAGACCCTTATATTTGCTGTTCTCTCCGGTATAATACTCAAGCATGCTTTTTATGTACCATTCCAGACGCTTATCCATAACTTCTTTTGATACATAGCCCTTATCATAGTCATAATCTTCACGGAAAAACCATTCCGGCGCCTGCGAATGCCATACGAGCACATGTCCCCGGACTCTTACCTTTTTATCCGGATTGGCTTCATTCCATTCAAGCACCTTGTCAAGGAGCGCATCCGCTCTTACATGGTCAAGCGTCGGGACCTCTATCACTTCACCATTAAGCTCCTCCTCATGTATGCTTCCTTCCGGGCATCGCTCATTACTGTACCCCAGCATACTGTCAAGCTTTAGTTCGTTTTCAAGTGTTATGGAATTAAACTGTGAGAAAGCCAGTTCAAGCAACCTGTCATTATTTATATTCTGAATACCGACAGCCGCACCGCAAATCGCATCGCTGCCAAGCCCGGTCCCGGATGCGACCGCATCCCGCAGAGTCGTCGCTTCCGTATCCGAAGAAGGAGCTCCTTCTTTCATTTCTTCATCTGTCTCCTTTACACCGGATGTATCCATTCCGTCATTATCACCCACAGAATCTGTCTGAGCGGTCTCCGCCTCATCATTTCCCGCGACAGACGTGCTCTCATCCGCAGCAGGCATATCGCTTAAATTGTCCAAATATCGCGAACAACCCGTAAAAGGCAGTGACAGTGCCAGTAAAACCACTGCAGCTGTTCCCTTTATCGACCACTGCTTATAACATGTAAAACTCATATCTTTATGCATCTTCCAATCCTTTTTTTGCCGCTTCTCTTTCAGCTTTTGAATATATACAGCCACAGTAATCCTGTCTGTACAGGCCGTATTCCCTGCTAAGCTCGCAGCTTATCTTATAACCGTTACGTTTCTTGAAATCTGACGGAAGATGTTTTACACCGTATTCATCCGCCAGCCTTTCACCTGTCTCATTTATCCTGTCTGCATTTTTGAGCGGACTTATGCTCAGAGTCGTGGTAAAGTAATCATACCCTCTTTCAGCCGCCATCGACGCCGCTTCCCTCATCCTGAGTTCATAACACTTAAAGCATCTTTCACCACCCTCGGGGACAGCCTCAAGTCCATTTGCCATCTCAAAGAATATACCCGGATCGTATTCACCCTCCTCAAACCTTAT